>Ga0209512_1000877_pt1 | contig 42538 bp, 48 predicted proteins | sample frozenSSSSmetaG_FD_184142 | JGI IMG/M metagenome (GOLD analysis project Ga0209512, IMG submission 184142) | Glacier valley bacterial and archeal communities from Borup Fiord, Nunavut, Canada, to study Microbial Dark Matter (Phase II) -... | ecosystem: Environmental > Aquatic > Freshwater > Ice >...
TCCATCTCCATCTCCATCTCCATCTCCATCTCCATCTCCATCTCCATCTCCATCTCCATCTCCATCTCCATCTCCATCTCCATCTCCATCTCCATCTCTCCCTTCCCCCATTACCCCACTACCCCATCTTTCCATATCTCCATACCTCCATCTCCCCATCTCCTCTCCCCCCTCTTCCATCTCACATCTCCATCTCTCCATCTCCATCTCCCATCCGTCCGAATCGACACAGATCTCAGCTGTGTCTTTCATTGGCCTGGAACCCTGCAATCTGCCATCTGCATTCTGCATTCTCAACGCTCGACCGGCTCAACCTTAGCGGGAATCCCACTCCAACTTTCCAACACATCCAACCCACCACAGCTCCGCTCCACCTCCGCTCCATCCCCCATCCCCCATCCCTACCTACGTAAGACAGGTTCGGGCTCATCCGTCAACTCCATCGTACCATATAAGTACCGTATCTATCGCCACCTCTTGGACTCTTGCATTCTCCATCAACACAGCTTCAGACTACTCAAGGACATCTCATATACATCGCTTCACGAGCTCCCATTACATTCACAAGTCTCACTACAAATACAAACACACATCGCAATCATGGGTGGCCCAGAATTCCTACCAGATCTTCCAAAGACCCAATGGGCACAGGTTCTGTACAAGCATGGCGCCAGTACGTCCTCACTCCCCTTCTCTCCTCTGCCCTTCTCTCCTCTCCCCCTCTCCCCTCTCCACCTCCAAATGACGACTAACACTCGGCAGAGCTCGAATACAAGCAGGTCCCCGTCCCGATCCCCGGCCCAGATGAAGTCCTCGTCAACATCAAATTCTCCGGTGTCTGCCACACGTACGCCCCTCTCCCGACTCTCCTTACCCAACCACCTCGCTAACACCCTCCCCCAGTGACCTCCACGCCATGAACGGCGACTGGCCCCTCGCGACCAAGATGCCTCTGATCGGCGGCCACGAGGGCGCCGGCATCGTCGTCGGCCGCGGCGAACTCGTCTCTGACGTCCCTCTCGGCGCTCACGCCGGCGTCAAGTGGCTCAACGGCTCCTGCCTCGCCTGCTCCTTCTGCCAGGCCGCCGACGAGTCCCTCTGCCCCAAGGCTATCCTCTCCGGCTACACCGTCGACGGCACCTTCCAGCAGTACACCATCGCCAAGGCCGCCCACATCGCGCGCATCCCGCCGTCCGTGGACCTCGCCTCCGTCTCCCCCATCCTCTGCGCCGGCATCACCGTCTACAAGGGCCTGAAGGAGTCGGGCGCGCGCCCCGGTGAGACCGTCGCCATCGTCGGCGCCGGCGGCGGCCTGGGATCCCTGGCCTGCCAGTACGCGAAGGCCATGGGCCTCGACGTCATCGCCATCGACGGCGGCGCCGAGAAGGAGGCCATGACGAAGAAGCTGGGCGCCTACGCCTACATCGACTTCGAGACGACGAAGAACCTCGTCGCCGACGTCAAGGCCGCGACCGTGGAGGGCATGGGCCCGCACGCCGTGCTGCTGCTCGCGCCCTTCGAGAAGCCCTTCCAGCAGGCGGCCGAGTACGTGCGTCCGCGCGGCACCATCGTCGCCATCGGCCTGCCGGCGAATGCGTTCCTCAAGGCGCCCGTGTTCGACACCGTCGTCAAGATGATCACGATTAAGGGCAGCTATGTGGGGAACCGACGTGATACGGCCGAGGCGCTGCAGTTCTTCGAGAGGGGACAGATCCATGCGCCGTTCAAGATTATGGGACTGAGCCAGTTGCAGGAGATCTACGAGAGCATGCAGGCGGGGCAGATTGCGGGGAGGATTGTGGTGGACACAAGCAAATAAAGGAGATCTTAGCAGGACAAGATTTGGAGTTGGGATGATGATTGGAGTTAGCGAGATCCATCCGTGATGGTGTTGGAAGGAATGATCTGATGGATACGAAGATTCGAGTAGGCAGCCGTGGAAGAAAGTCTATGGGGGATGCAATATGAGACATGAGAAAACGAAGAATAACTGCCCCGAATCGCTTCTCTGCAATGAAATAAATGTGACGGTCATGTTCAACGTGGAAGAGAAAACATCTTAGCCCTTTATCTCGTGAGCCTTGCTAAACCCGTTCCCGGAGTGATCACTGATTCTGAATTTTACCACATGTAAATTTAAATTTCTGTCTTGGGAAAACATCTCTTTTTTCTTAAATCTTAAAAGTCTTAAAATCTAAATGACTTTATTTATGTTTCTAACCCTAATTGTTTTTAGGAATTTTTAGATCAGCTTAAGAGTATTTCAAAGAGTCTAGAGAAAAGGCACGTTATTTAGATACTAAATTAAGGATAAACGGCCATACTTGAGGGGGCAAAAAAAAAAAAAAAAAGGAAACCTACGATTTAATTAGCATCACTCATAATTTGTACGTTCATTCCAGCAATTTCCAGACCATTACGACAGGATCTATCATACTACGAAAATTGGAGCACCGTGTGAATCAGCACTGATTGTGAAAAAGATCTATCATTCTTGCCCGTCAACCAAATTTCTAATGCCGTACCCCGAGCGTAGGAGAACTGAGATGATACAAGCAAAGCAAAGCAAACAAAAAAACAGAATGGGTATCTCTACCGTCCATCCAACGCAGTAGCCTCTATCATAACCCATTCACGCATTAGCCTCTATACCCGGCATCAGCCTCTATACCCGGCGTCAGCCTCTATACCCGACAGTTAACGTACCAGCCTCTCTCCATCCATGCAAAAAAAACAAAAAAAAAACACATTCTCAGTGAGTGACTGAATCAAGGTCGTCCCATTACGCCCTCCCGCCTCCGAATCCACCCCTTCGTCCACCTCCACCTCCACCTCCACCTCCACCTCCACCTCTACCACCACCACCTCCACCACCACCAACCCTACCCTGCCCACCTGAGCCCTTAGATCTGCCCTCACCACCACCTCCACCTCCTCGCGGCGGCTTCTCCAAATTCGCCACAGCATTCACCCCCCTGACCCCCTTCAGCCCCATCTTCCCAATCGTACTCTTCGGGATCCCCGGCACCTCGCCCGCCACAAGCCCGTCGTAGGCAAACCGATTTCCCTCCTGCACCAGCCTCTCCAGATCCCACCCCATCTGCCTCACGTAGTTCTTGTAGTACCCCAGCCACGCCTGGTACACCTTGCCCTTGTTCTCAAAGGCGGCGGCCGCGACTGCGACCTCCGGCGCCGGCGACAGGTCCGCGGGCGACGTCTCAAACGCGATCTCCTTCAGTGTGTATTTAGGGAAGAACGCCTCGGTCTCGGTGACGATGAAGACGGCGCGGCCCTCGCGGCCCGCACGCGCTGTGCGCCCTAGACGGTGGATATACGACTCCTTGTCGGCAGGCAGACCGGCCTGAATGACGTTTGACACGTTGGGGAAGTCCATGCCACGGGCGACAACGTCAGTGGCCACGAGGACGGACGACGTGGACTTGCGGAACGCCTCGGTGGTGTTGGTGCGCCGCGACTGCGTGAGGCGCGAGTGCAGGACGAAAATCTCAGGCATGTCCGGGAGGGAGGCGAGGATGGCCGTGTACCAGTCTGCCAGGGAGCCGGTGGGGGCGAAGACGATGGCCTTGAAGTTTGCCTTGCCGATGAGCGCCATTTCGGAGCGGAGGGAAGAGACGAGCGCGGGGGCGACGTCTGAGAAGGTAGGAACGGTGACGAGGAGTTGGGGGACGCGCTCGTGGGTGTTGACCTCGCCCTTAGGGATGGTGGAGACGAATTTGTATTGCTTGTTCAGGACGAGATGGGCGAACTTCTCGACGTGGGGTGCGATGGTTGCCGAGAAGAGCATGCCCTGGCGATCGGACTTCTCCTTGTCTGGGAGGCAACTGATGATCTTTTTCAAGTCATTCATGAATCCCATGTCCAGGAGACGGTCGGCTTCGTCGAGGACGAGCGTGTCGAGATTGCGGAAAGAGTCGCGGATTCGCTCATCGCTGAGGTGGTCATAGAGACGGCCTGGTGTGGCAATGAGGATATCGCAGCCAGAGAGGATTTGCCTCTCTTCCCTGTCCTTGTTTGTGCCGCCGATCGCAAAGTTAATCTTGAATTGAGGCAGACGTTGGAGCAATTGAGTCGCCTCCTTTGCAATCTGCATAGCTAATTCTCTGGTTGGAGAAATGACCAACAATGAGATGCCCGAGCCTCTCTGTCGGTTCTTGTTGAGCATTGTCTGGATGGCAGGCAAGAGGAAGGCAATCGTCTTTCCGGTTCCCGTCTTTGCTTGTGCGAGGACATCGATCCTCTTCTCGAGGAGGTCGTGGAGAGTCGCCGCCTGCACAGGCATCATATGATCGAACTTGAGGTCTTGGATGATTGTCTGAAGCAGAATCGGATGGAGGAGATTCTCTTTGCCCAAATCGGCGAATCTTGGAGTATCGAGCGGTACTGGCTCTGCAAGAGGAGGAGTCGCAACTCTCGCGATCGCTGCCGGTGCTTGTGCTGCAGCAACATTGCGTCTTGGTGCAGTCGTGGACATATCTCTCGCCTCTCCATTGTATGGACCGCGCCTGCGTGGCGGTCTTGCCTTTGTTTCCTTCATCATGATGGTGGTTGTTGATTTCAGAAGTGTTGTAGCTCGTAAGTTGAGTGGACTGAGAATATTCAGCCTCGTCAACATAATCTAATTTCAAAGTCTGGTGTGAAAGACGTGAAAAGAAGTGAACGTGTTTGACTTTGCTTAAGAAAGTTTCGAAAACAATCCTTCCAGGTTTGGAAAAGCTGGGAAATTCTGCCGCTAGTAATAGTCCGTAAATTCTTACCGCCTATCTAACGTTTCTCCGTTCCGATAATGTCACATGATGCCCCTTAATTTCTGTAGTACTCTACTGACCTTTGATGATCGCAGTTAGGAGAAAGTCATTCATCATCATGATAAGAACTTCGATTTTAGCCACTAAACCACCACTTCACGATCAGACATTTCTAAAGTTCCAGCATTCAAAGCAGCCCCATGACAGATATACCCCGAATAATGCCTCCGTAGATTTGTGGACTACTCTTAATTCTTATCCTCGTATATGCTTCTAGACTTCTACAACAGTACCTTCTAACCATCCATCTAATCGTCTAGCAACGCCGCTTAAGATACATCTTAATTCAGATTTTTGAACGCCAGCTTTGCCCTCCTGAAGATCTTGCCTTGCTGGGACTTGCTGCAGAATTGGCGTGCGTGTAGGACACCGACTTTGTTTTCAAATAGGCTCTTTTCCACAAGAGCCTGTTACTGGTTATCAGATATCGAGACAGCTTTGGAACCAAAACGTCTTCGCCATTTCACCTTCCGCTCTTCCCAGCCTGCTTTCTGCGGATCTTCTCCGCTGTCCTTGTCAGAGCCGTCTTGATCTCGCCCTTGGGGAAAGAACCAAGGTCATAGTACGTTGGAGCAATATCCTGAAGACAAATTAGCAAATATACGGTGCCAAGAATAAATAGGAAGAACGTACCAATAACCATTCTGGCCTGACGCTCGTGACAGTTCTCACGTAGTTCTTGGTCGTAAGAACAAACTCATTGTAGACAACCCAATCCGAGTCATGACCCATTACAGTGCTAGGATGCAACAGCACCTTCTGATCGTCCTTGACAGTCATATAAGCCTTGCTGGTGCCTTCCTTCTTTGCCACCTGCATGAAGAAGCCAGCCACCAAAGCTCTGCGAATATTGGTGTAATATTCTTTATTCTCAAATGGCGTAGAGACCAGGTCGAGACCGGATTTTTCCATAATGCGCTGTAATTGCTGGCGAACATTATCGGCAGATTGGAGAGCACGTAGGGAAAGGAAGTGCTCATGGCACCATTGTCTTGGGTCGGCTTGTGCGGCGGCACCCTTGAAGGCATGATAGACATTGAGGAGAGTGAGATGGTCGCCGTCTGGATGTGCGAAGAGAGCCTTCATCTCATCGGCACGCTTGCGAGCGGAAGCTGGTCGGACGAAGACTTGTGGTACGGAGAGGAGAGCAGTGAGGGAGAGGATTTCGTTGGAGCAGAAGAACTCAGGGGAGGTGATGAGCATGACTGCGAGAGCAGGGTCGAGTGGGAACTCGGATGCGAGCTTGCCGAGCTCAGTGAGATCTCCATCGTCGTCTAAGCAGGCGAGATAGTTGAGCTCCTCCAAAGCACGCATCAGCGTCTCTGGTGCTGGAGGATCCATCAAATCAAAATGGACAAGATCATCGATACCTAACTTCTTTAGCTCCAAAACCGTATTGGCCAAATTGGAGCGAAGAATTTCGGGATAGGTTTGCTCGATAAGCTCCTTTTTGAAGGCACCCTCTGTATAAAGACGGAAACATTTTCCAGGACGCGTACGACCAGCACGACCAGCACGCTGCTGCGCAGATGCCTTGGAAATTGGTGACACCAAAAGAGACTCAACCCTGATTCTAGGATTGTAGACCTTCTGCTTGCTGAAGCCTGGATCAACCACATAGACGATACCGTCGATAGTCAAAGAGGTTTCGGCAATATTGGTACCAACAATAACCTTTCTTCCAGGTCTTCCGCCAGCTCTGATTGGTGGTGGTGCAGGCTCAAAGATCCTTTGCTGCTGTGCAGGCGGTAAGGTACCATACAGTGGATAAACCTTCAATGGACCTGCATCCGCTTCTCTTATCATCTCATCAGCCTCCAAGGAGATCTTTCTGCATGCATCCTCAATTTCCTCTTCACCGGTCAAGAACAGCAGGATATCTCCTTCAGGCTCGGTCGCATGGATTTGGAGAACAGTTCGCAGTGCAGCCTCGACGTAATCACGCTCTGGCTCAGGGGTATAGAAAATCTCGACAGGGTAGGTTCTTCCGGGAACAGCGAGCAGTGGGGCATCGTTGAAATATCTCTGGAACTTCTGCGCATCAAGGGTAGCAGACATGATGACGATCTTCAAGTCTGGTCTCCTCAACGCCACCTCCTTCAACAAGCCCATAAGAATATCAGTTGCAAGGGTTCTCTCGTGAGCTTCATCAAGAATGATGCAGCTGTATCGCGCAAGGTTGTGGTCGTGCATAGCCTCTCTAAGAAGCATACCATCCGTCATGTACTTCAGAATAGTCTTTGGCCCTGTGACATCCTCGAAACGAATGCTGTAACCAACTTCCTGTCCAAGCTTCACATCCATCTCGTTGGCAACACGCTGTGCAACGGACATGGCGGCCACACGACGAGGTTGTGTACATGCCACCAGTTTGTTGCTGAAGTGCGGCAGGTCGTCATAAAGGACATATTGAGGGATCTGGGTGGTTTTTCCAGAACCAGTCTCTCCGACAAAGACGAGAATCTGGCTCTTGTGGAACATATCCAGGAACTCCTGTCTCTGCTTGTGAACTGGAAGCTCACGGCGTCCCTTTAGGATGTTGAAGTACTGCTTCGAGAGATTTTGGCCGTTGAAAGGATTGGTTGGACCGTCCTCAGCCCTTTCAGCTTGTGCTGCAGTCGTCTCACGCCTCTTGAATGTCGACAAAATAGAGGGGACCTCTGCCCCGTAGCCATTGCCATTTTTCGAGTATCCGTTCGAATAGCCACCCTCCTCGTTATCCGCGTACATGTGGGCGAGATATGGGTTGTCTTTGGGGTCGACATCGACCTTGACATCAACCTTGACACGCTTCGCCCCAGACATTTCTTCACTTTCTGGACGACGGTCAGCCATGATGTTGCTGATATATGGGGTTAAGAGTTCGTACTCTTGAGGTTTGAGGCACAAGGCTGAGACTGAGATAAGTTGCGCCCCCCAGAAGAAAAAGTATAATCGGGAATCTGGTGCCACTAGTCTTCTTTGGTCTTGGGCTTGTCTGCAAAACATGGATCATGTGACCCGGCTGAACTTCCATTCCTCAGGGACAGAAACAGCCATGGAGGCGAAGAAGTTTGACATCATTTCTCAGCCCTGTCTGAGCCTCTGCTATGGCCAAACAATCAGTGAATAATAAATCCTGAAAATCCGTATTAATTTTATTATTTATGATTATTTGGAATGCTTCGAATGCCTTGAATCTAATTTTTATAACCATATTCACTGTTTATACGATAAATATAATAATTCTGAGCGGTTAAATGTTGCTGTCTGTACAGTACATGTTCGCTAGGATGTTTACCTGGGAATGAAAAGTTTCCCCACACTCACAGCTGTCTCCGACATCAGATGAGGACTGCATATGCGCCCAGTACTTGGTATTGTTTTCCTATGAGCATTGAGCCTCAATCTTTATTTTCGCCTGTTGCCAGACTCTTTTCTGGACCAGCATCCCCACGACATACTATTCTTGCGTGGGACATTACTTACTATATAGACTGAAATCCCCTACGAGACGATCCCCAAACCTTCATCCTCCACCACTTTCAATGGATGCTGAGTATCCTGAGTCGTCCATGGCGGACGACTACACGCCTACGTTCTACATTGGCCACCATGAGTCGAAAAGAGCTCTGCCAATCTCCGAGAGGACACTGCGACAGGCACAGGATGTTGGGGTAAGCGCTCCATTATTTCCATTCATTTCTTGCCTTGCTGACATGCGCAGTATGATATGGTTACAAGTCCAATAACGACACCTCATTTCCACTCGCGAGTGCTGTCTCTTCTGTCAAACCATCTCACTCTATCTGAGTCTATCTCGAACTCTTCACAAAACACGCGGCCGGCGCCCATAATCCCGCCCTTCAATGCCGTCGACACTCCATTGACGCCAGGAGAGACCGTCAGCCAATTGGTTGGCTACTGCTCCTCGTGGACAGATATTTCATCGCCAGATCCTTTAATTGCCAATATTTCCCGACAAGTTCTGACTATGGAGATTGCATATGCAGCGTTCTGTGGCGTCAACAATATTATTATTCCTGGACCAAGACAATATAACAGCGGTAGTGCTGCATCTGATGGGCTGGCTCGCTATGCTCGAGCTGTACAGGAGGCACTGGGCGTTGCGAACTATGTTCATATGGCCATACATATTCCCATATATCATCAGGCAGATAAGCATGCTGTCCCGTTACTCGGCGACCTTGCGCCATTTACCAGAGAAGAATATCAATCAACCGAGACCGAGGAAGATTATGAGCTATTTGGTAGCTGGGACGCGTGGAATGTCATTCGAAGTGTATGTAAATACAACTCAAGACTATCAGTAGGTAAGAAATCAATGAAACTGTTCAACATGGCCCTTTTTTTCATCTATAACTCTCCGGTTACCTTATGATTCCGGAAACCATGGCAGTATTAGAAATTCCCAAGGATATCAACTCATTCCTTTAGGTGTTATAAGGTATTCAAATCATCGCTGACACTATACTTAGCCCTCGCAATTCCTCGTCAACTCCCTACAGAAGCTCTCCAGTCTCGATGGTTTGCTGAGCCTCTCCGACTTTTATCCTTTGCGCCTTCGACATTCTTGAAGAACAAGGGTGGCCATCCAGTCTTAGGAAAAAGTCATCAAGCTCTGATATCCCGCTACATGCGCCTTAAGAGCCCGCCATGGCTGTTACTATGCGATGTAGGGCCAATCCCACAAATTGAACCCTATGAGCAATACCCCATAGCCGACGGCTTCCCTTCACCTAGCGTTGTCATCGATGCACCAGGAGCAGCATCACCTACTCCAGCCGAGCTCTCCGCACAGCTCAAGAGTGAGAATCAACGGCCGAAGTCTAACACCAAGGACCAAACTGCCCACCTCATCTACCTCCGCTATCTCCAGCGTAACCAACCTCCTCGAACCGTCATCGAGCGCTTCGGCTCTGGCTACCAAGATTATCTACAAGCACCTCTCCAGCCACTGACCGACAATCTGGAGTCCGTAACCTATGAAGTCTTCGAAAAAGATCCTATCAAGTACGACTGGTACGAGCGTGCCATCGCTCTCGCTCTCACCGACTGGAAAGCCCTGAAGAAGCCCACTTCCTCCGCCTCTGGCGCTGTCGTCCTTGCAGTGGCAGGTTCAGGCCGTGGACCACTGGTCACAAGAGCGCTACGAGCCTCTGCTAAAACTGGCGTGCCTATCGAAGCTTGGGCAGTGGAGAAGAATCCCAATGCCTATGTGCTACTCCAGCGCCACAACGAGGAAGATTGGGACAATGCAGTTCATATCGTGAAGTCTGACATGCGAGCCTGGAAGGGACCGTTACGTTCGCCGAATCCACTTGTCGCGTCAGGTCAACCTTTTGATGCGCAGTTGGCTACGTATGGAAAGGTCGATATCCTTGTCTCTGAGCTGCTGGGATCCTTTGCGGACAATGAGTTGAGTCCCGAATGTCTAGATGGCGTGCAGCACGTTCTTGCACCGGAATATGGCATCTCCATTCCAAGTTCATACACCGCGCATCTGACTCCAATCCTGGCGCCACGGTTGCACGCTGATATCTCACATCGCGCTCTCACCGACCCAAGTGCCACAGACACCCCTTATGTAGTCATGCTTCACGCAATCGACTTTCTTGCAACCTCTGTGCCAGACCACCCGCGGATCCAGCAGGCGTGGGAGTTCGTGCACCCGCTCCCTGCGTCAACGTTGGCACTGGCCGAAGCGAGAAGGCAAGGAGGTGTCAGCGGTGGTGGAGGAGGCAGTATGGCTGGTGGCGATGGTGCCAATGAGCATAATGCTCGGTACTCGCACTGCAAATTCGTATGCAGAGACCGTGGTGTGGTGAATGGAATTGCGGGATATTTTGAGACGGTGTTGTATGATGGACGCCGGAAAGAAGGCGCCCAAGAAAGGGGGGATATTGTGGAGTTGAGCACGAGACCGGACACGATTGAACGGAAGAGCAAGGATATGATTAGTTGGTTTCCAATATACTTTCCGCTCAAGGTATGTTTGAAAGTCCCAAGAAATATTAAAGAAGGTAGCCGTGCTGACTGAGATAGAACCCATTGTATGTGCCTGATGATGCGGAGGTGGAAGTTAGTATATGGAGACAGACGGATGATAGGAAAGTATGGTACGAATGGCTCGTTGAAGCATTCGTCATGACTGGCCCTACAAAAAGGTTAAGAGTTGGCATCAGTGATGTGGGCAGTAGCAGGAAGCAAGGCTGCTTGATGTAAGCATGAATATGAAAGATAGCTCATAGCTCAAATGGTTGTATGCGCGATGTCACATATCCAACGAGGCCTTTTGAATATCAAGATTCAAATGCCTTCATTTTCCTTGTGAAAAGGTAGCACTATCTTGTTGCGAATGATAACGCCGTTCCCCGCCCTCACATTGAACACCATGCATGAGACTTTTGGTATCTGCCTGCTCGAACAACCCTTCCCTTCTCTGCTATGCGCTTCCTCGTCCGTGCCAATCTCGCCCGCTTTGAGTACTCCATGCTCGCGCCAGCCTTTCTGATTCCTAAACTTCGAATCGCCCGTCGACAAATCCTCAACCTTCCATCCCCACGTCGCCTTTCTCCCCCTTCGGCGCCGCCTGTATCCACAGCACGTTATTACACCGAATGAGCACCTGGCCTAGCGCGGAGGTCAACTTCTGGTCGATGTATTCCTCGGCGTTGGTGAGCTGGATGTTCATGTAGCTGTCGATGGACACTAGGATGCCTTTATATTCGGTTTGACCCCACTTGAGACGGACTATGATCTCCTCGTTGACACTGTCTTTCCGTTAGTTAATGGTTCGCGCAACGACACCCAAGATAGCGCAAGCCTCATTGGAGAGGGAAGCGGCGCGTGGTGAGGGAAGAGGCACGTACAGCCCTTGCAGCATCGGCCGCGGGTTGATTGGCATAACCTGAGGAAGTTAGCATATGCGCAAATCTGTGAGAGAGAATGGGCGGTACATACACTCATGATGGCGGCGTTTGGGATGTTGAAGGGAGGTGATGAGGGACGGACTGAGCGACGCGGGTGGAACTTGATAGGCGTGAACTTTTGGCGATGCTGCTTTTCGCGGCTGCATGTTACATAAGCGAGGCTGGCGGTTTTGGCGGTTGAGGGGTAGGTGCTGGGGAATTTGGAGTATTTGAGGATTCCGGCTTCTTATTTTATTTAAATGAAGGATTTATTGATAGAACTGGCGCCTGAATTCACGACATTGCGATACGCGGTTGGAACTCCACGTCGCGGGTGGTCTGACCGACAGTTCACTTTGACCAGAGAGCGCGACATCTATAGACACGGCGTTTTGAAATATTGATTTAGATTGCTGCAACCGTCTCAGGCTTTCCTAATATCCCATTTTAAATCTTTGATGCTCACTTCATCACCGGCTTTCTCGTCGTACTCATACCAGTCTCCTTCCTCGAAACTGATTGCTTCAAACTTAGTCCCGGACTCGATGCCCGTGGCTAACCAGTCTCCCTGAAAACATGTCAGAGCAGCATTAAACATGATCGTCAGCATGCCTACCTCTGGCTTAAACTCAGTAAACTCAAGACCTCTGCAATCAAAATCGATGACCTTCTGGCGGGTTGGTGGAGATGCTTGCTGGTATGCAATAGGTGGCGCCATAATCGTCGCCGAAGACTCTCTCTGTTCGGCCTTTTAGATTCTTGCAAGCAAGCAATTGCAAAGAGATATCTCCTTCAACTCATACCTTGCACATCTTACACTTCCAGACAAAATTTGCCTCTCCTCTGCTACCGCTCATCTCGTTCATCTCCTACTCCAAGGGTCAGCCGCATTCCCAAAATTTCTGGAAAACCCTGGCCGCTGGCGTACAAATCGGCTAACGTTGACCCAGTTTGGGTGAACCTCTCTGCAGGATGTGCATTGCACTTTGAACGTATACCAGAATGGGTTCTCGGGGGTATCATCGGGACGTAAATCAGTCACTCTGGAAAGTTGTAAGCACGTGAGTTGAGCCATGATGGACGGGCATGAAGACTTGCCCTGAAAGGTCGGCAGTCAAAGTGAGAGATAGCATTTTGTGGAGATGGTTACGGACAAAAGAGTATTTGTGATACCCGTTGCTTGACCTAATTTGAAATGTTGATATAGTATTGAATGAGAAAGAGAAAGAGAAAGAGAAAGAAAAAGAGATCCAAGGAGGAAGGAGGTGTGAAGCGTGAGGCTGATATTGATATTCACGCTTCAACCACAACCCACCCACAGGCGCTTAAAGCGGCAACCAGAGCTTAGGTGCTTAGCGCCAATTCGTGGTCCGACAATCGTCAATGTGTGATTGTCCAACGTCCCAAGAGGTCTTCCACTGAGCTTCCCCATGCCATTCATGCCATTGAGCTCCTAGCACCTCCACCCAAGCTCTGAGAAGCAGCAAAAATCTCCTGTCGACACAGAATGATATTATAATGCAAGCTCTCTGGTCTCGTACAGCAGCGCAGACCAGGCCCTGCCAGTGTGGGCCATGCCTCCATGCGCCAGCGAGGGTCTCGCGCCGGACCAGTACCGCCGTGGGGAGTCGAAAGATACGGGCCAGCGATGTCTTCACAGCGAGCTTCACAGCGATGTTTGCGACTGCGGCGGTGATCGATGCGAAGAAGAAGGATAAACGCACGCTGCAGTGGGATCAGGCCATCAAGGATGTCAGGGCCGGGAAGGATCTTGCGACCATCATCACGCCAGACCAGGTCTCAATTGGAAAGGCAGCCCTTGGCACCTCGAATATCATGGGAAGGGAGACGGGGAAATATGCTCCTGACGAAACCGTGTTGCGAAAAATAGAATCCAGCACCGCCACTGTCAAGAAGCTGTTGAGCACGATCCCGATAACGATGTCTGAAGCTTACGAACAATCCGCACCAACGACTAAACCCACGAGTGCGATATGGCATGAACTGCAGGCTTTTTTGTCCGAAAGCCTGAAGATATCCTCAGACACTCACCTAGGTTTCTCCGAAACTCACGACGGACGAATTGAATCTATAGAGGAAGACAATAGTCTATTTTGTGAGCCGGAACAACAGGGTTATTCAGGAACCCCATACTGGACTTCCAAAATGCCACATCGGGAGCCCACAAACGAGCTGCATATGAGTAAAATGCAAGATATGGTTATCGCCCTTGTTTGCGAACTATTGCAGACGACGGCATCCATGGAAGAAAGAATCGCAAGGTCGAAAGATGGAGCATGTTCAGTCAGCAAGTTTCAGAAAGGCAATCATAAATCTAGGCTGATGGCGGAGCGTCTACAAGCGTTGGCAAATGGCTACACACCGTTTCCGAGGTATCGACCCGTGGATCTTGAAGAGACTCTAGAAGAGCGCAAGAATTTGAATCGAACAATTGCCTTCGTCATGAAAGACGGCTTGAATAAAAATAGAAATCGCAGCCTTAATTTGATGGTCGCCAAGATCTGCTATAACCTACTCATCTCACCAGCTGCGCCCAGCATCACCACATACAATATCATGATCGAGCGTTTTACACGATATAAGTATCATGAGCTCGCAAAGGTGGTGATCAACTCATACTTGACGAGGAGTCGGTATAGCCCAAACGAGCGCACCCTGTCAGCGCTGCTTGACCACTTCGCTGCTACCAATAACGAAGAAAGCTTTTATAAGACGATTGCTCTAATGCGCGGCAGGATTGTCAAATTGGACGGTGCTCGAAAAGGCCTGGGTCTGAAAGATCGTCCTGCCGATGATTTAACAATAGTGGCAGTGCAAGATTGGGCTTTAACGCACAAGGTATATTTTCGCCGAAATGGCTTCGTTGGGGAAGAAGCGAACTGGAATGGTCGAGTTTTTGAATCAATCATCCGCGGAGCCTTGAAGCTTACTGGCTTGAAAAGCGCACTTCGTTACTTCAAGCACGCTCTCGTTGAAGGATGCATTATACGTACGGAATTATTCCATGTGTTGGTGAACCGGTGCATGAGGAAAAAAAAGTATTTGGTATTGCTGCTGTCCGCCCTGTGTCATCAGTGGTCCAATGGACAAGAGCTCATGAGCGCCCTGAAGTACGATTGTCATGTCAGAGAACGTATGTACGATGTGCTGAAAGCCTGCGGTCTGGATCCAACCATGTCTGCCCTTCACAAGGCTCCGCTGCCTCTCAACATTTGCCCGGAAAGTCTTGATAGGATGATCTACCACATGCACTACGAAGAGGCGAGAGACTCTTCGATTTATCTGTTTCAAAAGGCGTCATTGATTGAAAATAAGATTGTCCAGGCAAAAGTACGCGCAGATGGGAGGGTCAAATATCTCAATCTCGTGCAAGACGTCCCGAGTTTCATGAAACTATCAACTCCACCTGGGCAGTTGACAGACCATGCCTTCAGCAGTGATCTCAGTTCAACACCAAATATCAAAACGTGGCTGAAAACCTTTCATTTGCCCAAGCATTTGTTGGCTAAGTATACCTCTTGCCTACAGAGTATGGCATGGAGCGAGCTCATAGGGCTTGACAGCAAAGGTCTGGAGGATCTAGGGATAGATTCATCGGGAACAAGGACTAGGATCCTTGAGCGTTTCGAGCGGATAAAAGGTTAGTCTTCTCTACCAAACTAACTTGGAAGGCCAGTAGACTAATCGTGAACTAGATATCAAACGACGGGATCCTGGGCGCGTCGAGTTAGAATCATGCCGAGAAGACTCGAAGCAACTTCTGGATTCTTTTGGTGTCACCTTGCAGCAGTTGAAGGATAGCTTCGTGGACTCTATGTATCGACAGATGCCCGAAAACCATCAAGTAGAGTATGACAAGGCCACAGCGAATTCCACCATTCGCGACCAGATAAATTTACTCCTTGACAGCTACCGCGAACTAGCGACCCAAGGCTTGCTAGTTGATTCGATCGAGTCGTCTCAGTATTTGGACACTCAAAGTCCAATGGCATCTTCTTTATTAAGCCCAGAAACAGAGAAAGTCGCCGTTTCCAACGAAGATCCAGCAACAGATGATGTCTGGACAGATGTTCCGTTCGCTTATAACCCGCGCGACACAGCACCTCTCTCAAGAGCTTCGGCAGCCATGTCCATGACCAGCGTCGTACCAACTTCAGCATCTTGGTATCCTCCTTCCTATGGACGGCAAATAGGGGACAAGCCTGCATTGCTCAACTCTTGGTCTTAAGTTGTCAAAGCAGATAGCATATGTGCGAGCTCAATAGCTTCGTGCATGCTATTGGCAAATGTGGTGGTTGGGATGAGCTGGCTTGCTGAAGCACAGTCAAGCTTCTCTAAACGAGGTACCATCACAAAGCATTGCATCAATGTAGAAATATGTGCATATGAATCTATGGGATATATCCAGGGATTGGGTGGGCATTGAGAGGAGTTGAGTATAAACGAAGGAGATAGAAAGAGACAACTGTATAGATGCAAAGACAGTGTAGGAAATGCGAACACAACACCATTACTCTGTATCTACACAGTAGTTTCACCACTCATGACAAAATTACGTCCCTATTAATATCCTTGCGCTTATGTATAGCTCTGTTGGTTTCATTGCGATCATCTGAAATGACATGGCGACCATGAAGCCGGCCGTGAGAAGTGCGTGCACATAGTTGTACCTGTACCTAAGCTCTTCCTTGTGAAGGTTAGGCCGTTTCTCCATGATGATAACAGCACATATGGCCCTATACGGCCCTATCCGCTCAGAGCTGCATCGGCAACGCGGACGATACTGCGATCAGGATGTGCGTTCTCTTCACGAGACGATTCTTGCGGCCGGTTCTGGGATGAGGCTGGGATGAGCTATCTAAACGGAGGGCTGAAATGAGAGCTTGCTGAAGTTTGCTGTCGCGGGAAGAGAGTGTAAGCGATCCACTGAATTCATCGTGAGAAACGTGAGAAACGGGAGAAACGGGACACAGTGCAAAAGTGCCATTTGCTGTGAGAGGCTGTCCAACCTGTACACTCCTGAAAGACGACATGCTTGAAATGGCTGCTGTATGGAATACTCTAGGTAGGAAGGCATTGACTACAGCCTGGTGTGAGCTGGAGGTTTGAGAAGTGTTGGTCATAGATCTAATATTCCTTGACTCTATTGTTCTCATATTTCGCTGACAGACAAGGCAAGGCATGAATTACTGCTTACCATCGGTGTAGACTTCAAGAAGCAGTGATTTCGACCAGACAATGGCTTATGCATTAGAAGATGATCACAACATAACTCCAATCTCCCCCTCCGCCAACCACATCACCTTCGAGCCTCTTTCCCACCCGGCAGGCCGTATCAACCTCGACTCCGAAGGCCTTCAAGTCCACGAGCCTATCCAGTGCTATGACAAACCGGCGCTCTCTCCTGATTCTCCGTATGCCAGACATCTCCCAGGAGGGAATCTGCAAGCCTCGCTGTCCCAGGAGAATGCATACTCCAAGCACCCAGACGCCTACGTTGCGCCCTATCTTGAGGCAGAAAAGTCGGACTGGCGCAAGCGCCGTATCTGCTGCATGCCCCGCGCCATCTTCTGGACCCTCGTGGCGATGCTGATGCTCGCGGGCGTCGGAGCCATCGTTGGCGGCGTCGTGGCCGGGATGAAATCGTACTGGTCTGATAGCGAAGCCGATACCGCCACACAGAGTGTGTCCTCGACCACAAGCACGAGCATAAGCACGAGCACAAGCACGAGCACAAGCATGAGCACCAGCATGAGCACCAGCACCAGCACGAGCGCGAGCACAAGCACGAGCATGAGCACGAGCCTGAGAACCAGCACGAGCATGAGCACGAGCACGAGCACGAACGACATCACCACAACGACTGCAGCGAGTAATACGACGACCAGCGCGGTTCCGACACCGAGCGCAGTGTTCAGGAGCGATATGTGGTATCGCTTCACGAACAGCTTTCTCGGTCCAACAATCGCGCTTGATATTTTCAAAAATGACGGCTGGAACAGTAGGACTTTGAGTATGAGTTATGGGGACAGTACGGGGCAGTACTGGCAGATCCGCGCTATTCCTCCTTTCGCCGATCCGTCGTCGTCCTCCCAGTCTGAACCCCTCTCCTACTGGCTCTCCTGCTGGTATCTCGGCCAATTCAAGCGTCTTGAAGTTGCGGATCCGTCTAGTATACTGCCGTACATGGCGCCGGCGGATGACGCACATCCGGGTCAGATGTGGCAGTTCACGCAGTGGGAGGACGGCACGTGGGCACTGAGTAATGGGGCCAATGGGCCCGGGTGGAATATGACCCTATATGCGGACACGCATGACCTGTATATGAGGGTGGATGCTGAGGATAGTGCACAGCATTGGAGCGTGGAGAGCATATTTGAGATTCTGGATAGTGCGTGGGAGACGTGAGGGCGTTGGAAGTTGCGAGACGGGAAGGGCGGGAGAGGCTGAAGGCGGAGAGAAAGAGAAAGTAGAGAGGTGTGTAGTAGTTGAGGAGGGACCTACGGCAAGTGCTAAGTAGTTTTCAGAAGAGTGGCTAATGTATATCCCTCAATTCAAACGAAACACTATCTTATCTTCTCCAGTTCATCTCCAAACTCCAGACCCCCTCCCCTCTCCACCCCTAATTTACTCGCTCACCAAACTCTCCACATCCATCCCATCCAGCCTATAAAAGCCCAGCGCCTTCAACATCGGCTTGTCATCGAACCGGTACAAATACACCGTCTCCCCCTCGGCAGCGAAGTGCTGGTACCTGTTCCACGCAGGCACACAGAAAGTGTCGCCCCTCTTCCATGAGTACTTCTTGCCGTCGATCTCCGAGTATCCCTTACCCTCGATGACGTGGTACACCGAGGACGCCGTCTCGCGGATACTCGGTGACGCCGTGCCCGCGTTGAGACGCTCCGCCGAACCACCGATAATTTTCGACACCTCCGTGCCCTTAGCGGTGAGATACGGCTTGGACACCCAATTGCCATTAGCAGCATCCAACTGCGGCTGCATTCTGCTCCATGGAAACACAACCGGGCTATTCTGCGTATCCACGTCCACAGCCGGGTACCTGCTCTCCTTGAAGTGCTCGACGAAGTGTACGGGGAAGTACGTGAAGTTGGGCAAGTCGAGCCCGTCGAGCCAGATCATGGGGCCCTCGCCGTCCTTGCCGTGGTCGTGCCAGTTCCACGTCGGCGTCAGGATGACGTCGCCGCGCTGCATGGCGATGCGCTTGCCATGCACGGCCGTGAAGCCCCCGCGGCCTTCGATGATGAAGCGCATGGCGAAGGCGGTGTGCCTGTGCGCTGGGGCGGTTTCATTGGGCATGACCAGCTGCAGACCCGCGTAGAGGGTGTCGGTTGTGAAAGGGGCCTCTGGCATGCGTTAGCTCTGCTCATCCTTTGTACGGAGCAAGTGGGAAAGTGCAAATTAATGGAGAGCAGGACGAGGGGGAGAAGGAGAAGGATAAGGAGAAGAAGAAGCAGAAGGGGAAGGAGAAGGGAAAGGATAAGGAGGAGAAAATAAGAGAACATACCTCTAGCGGGGTTAACAAGCATCAACACACGCCTCTCGGCCTGTTTCTCGGTGACCAGCTCGCCGGCGCGGAGGAGTTGTGGACGGATAGTGTCATAGTCCCAGACATGAGGGATGGTCTGGGGATTTGGCAGTGGCGGGTTCAAGCGCGTCATCTGCGCCCAGAGGGGCTTTGTGTTCGTGCTCTCAAGGTCCGAGAGGAGGCTCTCGACATTATCCACAGACCCAGAGGCGGTTTTCGAGGCGGCCTCGGGGACAGACGTGGCGGCGTCGGCGTGGAGTGCCATGGCTATGTTGCTGGTGGTGGTGGTGTTGTAGAGATGTGAGCTGTCGAGGAGAAAGTGCTGTGTCAGATGGGTGAAGTTTGCGCTGAGTGTTGAGTCTGAGTGCAGGTTAATGCGCTACATACCAAGATGGGGGAAGACGCTTGTTATATGGGGCCCCATCACCGTCATGCCATGCCATGTGGGATCTGGGGATGGCAGGTTGACCGGCGGCTTGACAGCTGCACGAAGCCGACTAGATCTCGGAATGCGTATTTGAGGTAGATTTGCGGATTGCTCCCGTGAGGGGAGCGTATCCGTGGTCCGCCTTCCCTAAATCTCGGAACCATCATCGCCTCTGATTGGCCAAAGCGGGGTTGTGGTTCCGTTGCTGAACGCGGGGAATGCGGGGAAGCGCCAAAGAATCTCGGAACCGCGCGGAGATAGGAGGGTAATTCACGTGCCCTCGCTGGATAGTTGACATTTTGACATGAGTGGGCTCCCTAGAGATATACTCCGTAGTGCACACTCCGCATCGATTCGATGGATCCGATAACGGAAATGCTGCCAGATCTCTACCCCGAGATATCAGCTTCATTTTCTGACACCGGAGTTTGGGAAGGGGGAAGGGGGAAGGGGAATGGCCATGGGTATTAGACCCCGTTGGCTCCTAAGCAGATGGAGAGAAATGAAGATGAAAATGGCTGCAGCGCGGGAAAGAACCCAAGGGAATATCAGAAAAATATCAAAATGCGAAAAGACTTATTCTTACTGTACGTCGACGGAAGCACGACGGGACGTCAAGACGGCAAGACGGATGAGAAAGTGAGTTTGCGGCAGCTTTCCGACAAATAACGTTGTCGCCATGCTGGAAGAAACGGAAACAACGCATATGCGACATGAGAATAGGAACGAGAAGCAGAGCATCGAATGAAATGGGCGATTAAAGCGATCCTCTGCAGCTGGAAGGAGAGGACCGAGCCGAGAACTACCTACGAAATGGATGAGACACGTACTCAAAACACCGGTATCCGGTCGGGTTGGCTGTGAGTTATCGAAAAGATCATACATGAATACCACGTCTCAGGTGGAAGTTTGGCGATTCAATGGACGATTTAAAATTTGATCGCTTTAGTATTCTCAATCCCATGTCACGACCGCCTTGACGACTGATCCGTCCAGTACCGCCTTGACGGCTGCATCCATGTTTTCCGCCGGATACGTCTTGATCAACTCGGTGAAGGGGAAGTCGCCGCGCTTCGACGCCTCAACGAGCATAGGAATAAACTCTTGTGGATAGCAGCTACCCATGCAGCAGCCGGTATAGATGCGGCCGTTGTTGACTGTGTTGAAGATATTGGCGGAGACGTTTGCATCGAGCTACGGCATGTCAATGCTATCTTCACGCAATATACGGAATGGAATACTCACCCTTCCAACACCGACACTGACGACAATGCCCCTCTTGGCAGTTGAATCCATCAAGGTGTTGACAACCTCGGCACGTCCAGTACAGTCGACCGATCCACTAACACCCTCGCCATCTGTGAGCTCCAGCAACGCAGCCTTGAGGTCTTTCACCTCGGCCGAATTGATAACGTGCGTCGCACCATACTTCTTCGCCATCTCCAACCTTGCTGGCACAAGATCAACAGCGATGACCTTCTTCGGCTGCTCCTTGTTCAATTTCAAAGCCATGATGGCTGCTAGTCCGACCGCTCCCGCACCGACAACCGCAACAGTCGAGCTCGCAGTCGGCTTGATCACATTGAGCATCGCACCAGCACCAGTCATGATTCCGCATCCAAGCGGTGCCAAAAGCTCCAGCGGTGCGTCTGCTGGGACCTTGACGACGCTGCGTTCCGTAGCCACGGCATGGCGAGCAAAGCTGGACTGGCCGAAGAAATGCGATGTGATTGCCTCGCCAGACGTGGAAGAATAGGCCTTAGAGCCATCATGGCGACCAACTCCGAAGTTGTCCTGCTCCCAGTCCTTGCAGAAGGAGGTGTGATGCGACTCGCAATTCGAGCAGTTGCCGCAGGATGTGTAGGAGATGAGGACGTTGTCGCCGGGGGAGAGGGTGGTCACGGCTGAGCCGATAGAGATGATGGTTCCAGCGCCTTGCAGAAGATATTAGTTGGGCTGAGCTCATGGTAGGGCATTGCTATTGCGGGGAAGGATGGGAGGAGAATGGTGCAGGTAAGTGCATATGAAAATGGCAAGATGTGGGATTGTCAAAGAGGCAGATACATCCTGGGGCAGACTAATCCTAGGAACGGAAGAGGACCAGCCAAGTGCTCTGAAGACAAAAGAAGAATATGACACGTGCCTCTCACATGATAAACAGTATCATAAGGGGAACTAGAGATGATGATGATGATGATGATGATGATGAGGCAAAGGTATGCAAAGTATTGGGATTACCTTCATGGCCAAAAACGGCGGGGAACAGTCCGGGGATGCCAGTCTCTTTGCTGAAGTTCAAGTCGGTATGGCAGACACCAGTGGCCCGGATCTTAATCAAGACTTCGTTGTCACGAATATTCTCGTTCACCTCGATTGGCTGGAGCTTGAAGGCCGCTCCCGGCTCAGCTACAACGAGGGCATCTGTGAGCATTATTGAGATGTGCTGAATGGGAGAAACTGAAATAGGAAGTTGTATGCTGGTTCGTCGTCTGGAATCGTCGTCGCGTTTCTCGAAGTAGTCCTGGGTCGGCGTGGATGATGCTGCTGTCTGACGACTACCTGGGCATCTCTGAGATATTCAGACGACCTGGGATGCGGCGGATTAAGGAAAGACGTCGGAGGAAAATCCGGGGAAGCCTCGCACGCACGAGCTGGTCGCCTCGATCGGGCTCAGGGTCAGGGTCTGGGTCAGGGTCTGGGTTTGGGACTGGGTACGAAGATGCCGTTCGTGAAAGCCGTTGCTACGAATGAGGTATCGGCGTATTGTTGGAAGGCCAGGCCTGGTACATAAGAGGATCAGTCCCCACCGAGTAAGAGAGGCAAGAGAGGCAGGGGAGGCAGGAGAGGCAGGAGAGCTCGCAGGCAGAGCTGGTAGGCAGAGCTGGCGAGGAGGAGAGGAGATGTGGAGAAGAGTGTCGTGCCGTCTCGCCAGCAGCTGCGCCTTCTTCGCGGGGAGAATGACTCGCGCACGTACATAAGCATAAAGTAAAGCATCGTTCCAAACAGCATCTGTGGAGCCTTTGTTTATGTTTTCCGGAACATTTTATTAGGTTCTATTGGCAGTGTTGTTTTATCACTTCCTCGTCAACGCCGCCCCCCGTGGCCCCCGCATCCCTCGTCCCTTTCGTCCTTTTCGCCCTAAACTCCATTCAAAGGCTCGGGATTTCTCACCGGGAGCCTTCAATGGCAACTGAGTCGCTTTAAGCAGTCTTCGGTAGCCGGGCGCCGTAGCCGCATTAGCGACCTTCTCCGCACTCGACGCCAATTTCTCGGGCGTATCGGGGCCCGGCCATCGGTTTCTGGTTAGTCATCCATCCACATCCACATCCACATCCACATGTACATCCACATCCTCCCCTCTCTTCCCCTCTTCTTCCCCCTCTCCTCTCCAACATTCCCAGGTTTCCCCCAGTTCTCCGCATTCAAAATTGCATCTCTATTGGAGACTCCAGTTGAAGGATCTGCCAAGTGCCAGCTACATCCTCTTCTGGAGTAAGTACGTGCTCCTGGGGCGAGGGGAAGTGGACTGCTATTTGCTCACCAGCCAATCTTGCGCCCTCAATTACGCTCTACCATTATCGTGGACATCTTGGAGATATTTAGATACCCAGCTACCCGCTCCACGGCAGCGAGAATGGCAAATCTCGTTGACACTACCTACCACCCATCTATCTTGGCGCCATACGCAGTGCTGTACTCCAGGGGCAGAAGCGTGGACAGAAACGTCCTGGATCGAGCAGCTTGAAGCGTGCATCCCTCCAGATCTCCGTGCTCACTACTCTATAGCCGGCCTCAGAACTACTTACGACCTCTTTCCAACGCCCCGGCAACGGCGAGGCACTCTTTCCAAGGGAGCCAAAGCCACATATGTCGACGACCTACTCTTAGTACTCTACCGGGATCCTTCTCTTCGTGTCCTTCCCGTCGCATCTATATTTCCTTCCCCACATTTCCGCTTTCACACCTCATCGCCTCGCAAAAATCGATATAGGACAGAGTCCCCTGCCTTTCTCTGCCCTCAGACGCTCCTCCAACTGCGGGGCCTCTGATACTCATCTACACTAGCAGAATATCCTTATATTTCACCAGCTCTCACATTACGAACTCCCATTTTTTTCCCCTGCTTCGACTTCAGCATCTTCTCTTCTCATTTTTCTCTGTTCTGCTCAAGGGAGCCGATAGGTCGTCATGGCGTTGTCCGGCTATTCCCCGTTGACTCTCCTGTCGTTATCAGCGATTCTCGCAGTCTCTGTCGTTCGTCTTCTGCGTATTGGAAGACGCCCATCGGGCTATCCTCCTGGACCACCGACTATTCCGATTCTGGGAAATTTGCACTTGATGCCATCCCGTGATGCCCATTTGCAGTTCCAGAAATGGGCAAACGAGTATGGGCCACTGTACAGCTTGATTCTCGGGACGAAGACGTTGATTGTCCTGTCAAGTGACCAAGCCGTCAAGGATCTCCTCGACAAGAAATCGGCCATTTACTCTGATCGCCAGAACATGTACATTGGACAGGAGCTGTGCTCAGGCGGTCTTCGCGTCCTCATGATGGTAAGTCCTTATGACTCCCGGAAGATAAATTACCCAAGTATCAACCTAAACCGTACCTAACAATTCATAGAAATACGGCCCAACCTGGCGCATGTGCCGCAAGCTTACCCACAACCTCCTGAATATCTCCTCCGCCCGCTCTTACGTCCCATACCAAATGCTCGAGAACAAGCAAATGCTCTACGAGATCCTCCACGAGCCCGACAACGTCCTCCACGCTATCCGTCGGTACTCCAACTCCCTCACCACCGCCATGACCTTCGGGTGGCGCACGCACTCCAATGATGACCCGAAACTGCAACAGCTCTTCTCCGGTTTCGAGCAATTTGCCATCCTCAACCAAACCGGTACTGCTGCCCTCATCGATTTCTACCCGTTCCTGAGGTATCTGCCTGATTTTGTCCTGCCCGCCCAGGCGAAGGCGAGAGAGCTGCATCGTATAGAGAAGGACCTGTATGTAGGCCATTGGATGAAGGCGAAGGAGAGCATCAAGAACGGCACCGCCAAGCCCTGCTTCTGCGTCGACCTAGCACGCTCGCAAGCCTCAGAGGGCTTCGACGACTCACAAGCGGGCTACATCTCCGGCACAGTCCTCGAAGCTGGCAGCGACACCACAGCCAACACCGCATATGCCTTCGTGCAGGCTATGCTTCTGTTCCCTGAAGTCCAGCGGAAGGCCAAGGAGGAAATCGAGCGTGTCGTTGGCCCGAATAGACTGCCTACCATGGAGGATGAGAAGGATTTGCAGTATATCCGGGGCATCATCAAGGAGTCGCTACGCTGGATGCCCACCACGATCCTCGGCGCTGTGCCCCACGCTGTCACCAAGGATGATACCTACATGGGCTATACGATTCCCGCTGGTGCTGGTGTGATGAATAACGTATACACAATCAATATGGACCCGAAGCGTTTCCCGAACCCCAGACAATTCATGCCAGAGCGCTACGCGCAGGACTTCCAGTCGCTGGGCGAGTCGGCGGCGAATCCGGATGCCTCGAAGCGCGATCAGTTCACTTTTGGTGCTGGACGAAGAATTTGCCCAGGTATCCACGTCGCCGAACGATCTCTGTTCTTGGCGATATCAAGAATCCTTTGGGCATTTGAAATCCGTCCGAAAATGGATGCGCAGGACAGGCCGATCCTGCCAGATGCGGACAAGTATACCCAGGGCTTTGTGTGCATGCCAGAGGAGTTTGAGGTTGATATCAAGCCTGTTTCTAAGGAGCGCGCCGAGATGGTTGAGAGAGAGTGGGCGCAGGCAAAAGAGTTGCTGGATGAGAAGACCATGCAGTGGAAGGAGATCCCCGAGGGGATGTCATTCAACAGCCTTTAGAAGGAGAAGGACACCGATGTAAAGATCATGACGGGCTAGGATGATGATTGTATTATGACTTAGCAGGCGTCGCGACGGACTGTTCTTTTACCAGAGTTATATATCACAACTTATAGTAAAAAGTGAAAAACCTATTAAGATCTAGGACTCTTAACTATAGAATTTCTTACATAGTAAGTGCACTATGTAGCGCTATCTATCTTATCTTTATTCATTTACGTAAAGTGTTCTTATCTTAACACTTAATCGGGCGGCTGCTCCGCGTTTGCCATAAACAGTCTAAGGGTGCAAGCGCGGAGCAGCCGCCCGATTACCGGAGATGAAATAAAAATACAGCAATAGACGACAAACCCAGGAAACAACAACACAAAAATACAAGAGACAGAATACGGCCGACGAACACCGATGGGAATTGAACCTCACAACAGTCTTGAGTGAGGTTGTGTGTGCTGACCATTGCACCGTGAAATCTTTTTGTGCTTGTTGAGTAGAATCTGCTTATTTCTTTACTTATAGGGAATAGCGATGAGCTAGTTACCTTTCTCCTCGACTCTGCCTCTAGTAATACCCGGTTAGCTAACAAATTATGCATATGTCCATGGCTTTTTAGGGACGTCGAGTCATCGCTTTTTAGGGACGACTCGACGGAAATACTGCTCAAGGGCTCTGCTCGGCCGCCGATCACCCACCCACCACTCCAGGCTGGGAGAAGCATCTCTCTTAGTATACTCTACTCTACACGTCCCGAAATCGATGACTCAGATCCGTCTCCCTTTCCCTCGTAGGGAGACCTGCACGATCCTCGTCATTCTCATCCCGCTCAAAAACCACATACGTGAAAAGTTCAGCATCCTCAAGAACCGGCATCTCGCACAGCGCTCTCGCAAACGCCTCTAGTAGTGGCTCGATAGTACTATCGTTAGGTTCTGTACGGAACATATCGGGATTGGCAGTGTCGTATGCGCCCCAGTCATTGTCCCAGGACTCGTCCGTGTCGGTCTTCTCCCTAGGCGGGTAATGCTCCTCTATCACGGCAAGCCTAGCGTCTTGGGGGCCTTCGCCTTGGGGGCCTTCAAAGTACCATGATCCGGAAGGAGAAGCCTGGTTGCATGTCACGGAGAGGTGCTTGAGGTGTGGCCAGGACGGTGGTGTGGCGTTTGGTTCGTCCTGCGAGGGCCAAAAAAGAGTACTGTCTCCACAAACCAGGAGATCGAGAGACATAGCTCCTGCGAGAAGATACGGAGCGCTGAACTGAGTGGATCATAAGCCAACGGCATGACGAGGTCCGGAAGCGGTTTGCGCTGATCGAGATGTACAAGCTGTTCAACCTCGCCGAAGTTTATTTTGACCTTTTTCAACGTCGGGTGCGATTCCGTTGGCGTCGAATTCACGAAGTCATGCCGAGTGTCTCGTCGTGGTCCTTCCCATGGCCTACTGTAATGTGTATTGACAGCATGCTCGTAAGGATATGGCAAGCGCTCGTGGATGTAGGGGCAATCGAGTGTAATCAAGCTGGGAAGTTTCGAGACAAGGTCGAAGACTACACGCAGGTCGAATGGACGTTCGCAGAATCGAGGCGCCTCGTACATGCTACCCCAGAAGTCCGAGCCTTTGCCAATAACTAGCGTTTGGACCGCAGGGAGATTGGATAGCTGGGGGTTGAGTAGGTGAAGCCGCCAGCTGCTGAAGCGGCGGTGGTCGCACTCTACCGAATTGTGAACTTTTTAGCAAGCCGTTTGATGGATAGGATAATTGTAGCGGGTTGATTCTTTGCATTGGCTTCTCGGTCCTCTAGAGTCTTGAGAGCGGTGAACAGCTCCAGGATTTGGCGAGAGAAAAGCTCATCGTCGGCTTGAAGCTCTTCCTTGGTTTCGCGGCATGCAACACCCTCATCGTCGTCTTCGTCTTCTTCATCGTCCGTATCTGGGTATCCCATGTACTCCTCTACTTTTCCCCGCAGCTCAGGGAATTCGAGAGCGAAGTTCGCCCTCCGGAGCAGAGCAATGCGGTGGCCGTGATACAAGTTGAGAAACGGGTCAGTATTGCTATTTCGTAACTAATATGAGCCATTCCACGCAGCTTTCTCAACGCCGGCTTGCGTCCTACGTGAGACTGTGAGGAGGCTCAGGCGGGTCTCGTTGTCGGAATGGAGCGCGATGCGCTCAAGGATTTCTTGAGGGAAGGAAACCATGGCGTCTAGCAAGTCGACGAGAATTCGTACAAGTAATTGAGTGTAAATGCTCTAATTGCTACGCTGTGATTTCGCGATAGCCGCCTGTATTTCTAGAATGCAATGCCAGCTTGTAAATTAAATCAAACAATAGGTAGTGAGATTAGTCTCACAGAGTTGGGAGAAGACTACTGCTCTGTTCTTTAGAATGTTTGAAGTGATAGCGGTCAAAACGCGCGAAGTTTACCCTCCGGTCCGGGGCCCCGCACTTAGCTGAAAGCCGGCAGTGTTTTCATCCTATCTGCCAGAGCATCAATATCATCAATTAAGTCCCTGGCCACTTGCTTTTTCGCCTTCACATCAGCATTAGCTTGCTCAGTCCATGCCTTTTGCAGCACAGGCAAACCTTCATTGATAGCCTTGTAGTCTTGGTAAGTGCCAGATAGAATTTGTTGTTCATGTATTCGTTCCAATGGGCCAGAAGCTGCTGCGGTTGCCAGGCTGTATAAGTGACGCCGTTCACTATGCGAGGATTCACAGGCAAGATCAATGTATCAAGCGTGTTGAACATGTCTCCGAACGCCTTTTGTCGTCTGAGGATGGATGCCACGGTGGAGTTGCTGTGGTACTCAATTGAGCCTACTAGTGTTCGTATGGCGACGAGAACGTCTCGTGCTTTGACGGGGTCTTTGACAGCGTTGTTCTTCCAGCGTGAGGATGAGACGATGCTTCTGGTTTTTGGATCGTCGTCTAATCCCGACCAAGCCTGATGGAGATGGGTGTCAGAAAGTTTCAAGAAAGACAGCAAAACGTCAAAATGACAAAGTATGGCAGGCCCAAGTCACCTTTCCTTTGGCCGGAGTGTTAATCTCATGCTCAAGCACAATCAAGTTTTTAGTTTTGCCCATCATGATGTTCTGTTTCGGGACCTGTACGCTCTGCGTCGCGGCTGTTAAGAATTTCGGCGGGCTGATGGCGATACGCTGGTTCCTGGGCATGTCAGAGAGCGCCTTCTTCCCACTCGTGATCTACTACCAGACGACGTTCTACCGCCGCGGCGAGCTGGCCCGCCGCCTCGCGATCTTCTACGCCGCGCAATCCATCGCCAGCGCCTTCTCGGGCCTGCTCTCCTTCGGCGTCTTCCAGATCCACGGCGGCACCCTCGCCAACTGGCGCTATTTCTTCCTCATCGAAGGCGGCTGCACAGTCCTCTTCTCCTTCTTCGCGTACTGGTACCTGCCCCCCTCGGGCTCCTCCGCCTCCTTCCTCAGCCGTGAAGAGAAGGACCTCGCCCGCGCGCGCATGCTCCTCGACTCCTCCTCCGTCGTCAACGAGAAGTTCGAGCTCAAGGAGTCGTTCAAGATCTTCAGACACCCCACCAGCTGGGCCATCATCGCCATCGAGGTCTGCCTCGGCGTCCCGCTGCAGAGCGTGCAGCTGTTCCTGCCGCAGATCATCGCGCGCCTGGGCTACAGCACCGTGAAGACGAACCTGTACACCGTGGCGCCGAACGTGTCGGGCGCCGTGATGTTGCTCGTCCTGGCGTTTGCGAGCGACTACACGCGCTGGCGCTGGCCGTTTATCGCGGCCGGCTTCGTGTTCACGTTCATCGGCATGACGGTGTATGCCGGGATCGATGTGGAGAACCAGCTGCACGTGGCGTATTTCGCCAGCTTCATGATGACCTGTGAGTTCCACGCCCCTTCCCCCTTTCCTTCTCACATCGGGCATCTCGCGTGATCGACGACTCGCTGCTTGCGACGGAGCTGACGGGATCGCAGGGGGCACGTCCGCGCCTTCAGTCCTCCTGGACGTCTGGTACAACAACAACATCGCGCACGAGGGCCGGCGTCTGGTGCTGATCTCGTTCGGCGTCGGCGTCGTCTCGTCGAACATCTTCCGGAACAAGGACGCGCCGAAGTACATTCCGGCGCTGGCGACGACGGCGGCGTTTGGCGGCACGGGCGCGGTGTTGACGGTGCTCTTGGGCTTGTGGATGGTCTGGGATAATAGGAAGAGGGATCGGAGGCAGGGAGTTAGGATCAATGTTTAGGGATGTCCCGACGGAGAGGTTGAGGGATGGGCCGGCGGTGGATGAGTTTAGGTGGTTTTATTGAGGGGAATTGTTGAGGTGTAGGGGAACGGGGAGGAATGCGGTGGAATGGGGAAGTGTGTGGGATATTTTATTAATGAGCTGGATGTGATGAATATTTGGTGCTTGTCATTAAGTGATACCCTCAGAATTGCAGGTTAAGAGACGACTGATAGCGTGTAGCCATTTTTAGGATTAGAAATAGATATGTAGAGAGGAAAATATAGACAAAAAGGTCGGGGAAAATGACAATGGAAACATCACGACATCTTATCATAACAGATACTTGTCTCTTCAGGCGGCATCTCATTCCGCCATTCCTCTCTTCACCTCCGCCGCAGCTCTCCCATCACATCTGCCCTATCTCATTGCCCCATCTTACGCCTCATAAATGTACATGGTCGAGTTATGCTGTTCCGGCATGAACCAGAAGCGAATCCTGCCATCCACAACATCAACATCAAACGGATTCTGGCTGATCACCGCGCCCGTCTTGCCCTTCAGCGTCAACGGCACTTCATAGAGCGGAACCATCGTCTCCACATCCACAATCGCAAGCCCTCCCAGTCCCGAGCCGACACCCGAGCAGATCATGACCGCGCGGCCCTGGTACCTCTTCGCGTTCCCCAGGAACCTGCAGTCCTGGTAGTCGACATAGCTCGTCGGGTTCCTGACCACCGCGTCTGGCGTGGAGAAGACGCCGTCGACGGACGGCGCCGCGAACTTCCAGTTCAGCGGGTCGGTAGCGCTCTTGCGGCTCGACACCAGCGACGCCTTCCACGTCGTGGCGTTGCGCGCGCCCCAGTTCAGCGTCGTGATCGTGCGCGCCGCCGGGTTGACGACGATGCCGCCAAGGTGGTCCTTGTGCTTCAGGATCTCCGTCACCTCGTACGTGTGCGGGTCGATCCGGAGGAGCGTGGCGGTCGAGTGGGGGCGATACTCGGAGGCGGTGACCCACAGGTACCCGGCCGAGTACTCCAGGCCGCCGAAATGATACTCCGCGGCGCCCTCCTCGGACAGGGTAACGTCGTCCAGCAGAGCGCCCTTGCTGTCGTACACCAGCAACTTCGCCCATCCCGCGCCGTTGTAGCGATCCGTGCCGTTGATCCAGGCGTTGCCTGGGAACTTGACCGTTGGCTTCGTCCAGACACCCACGCTGATCACCCAGCGGTCCTCGCCCACGCGCACCATGCCCTCTGGCTCGTCGGTGTCGCCCTCCATCGGGACGGCCTCGACGAGGTTCCAGGTGGTGCTGCGGCCGAGGTCGGTGAACTTCTCGATGATTGCGTCGGCTTTTTGCTGGGCGAAGGAGCCGGGGAGGGCCGTGTCCTTGGGAAAGGCTCTGGGGGGCTGGGAGTTGTGGTTCTTCCAGCTCCCGGCGGAGGCGGCGCCAGAGAGGGCCAGGAGGCCGGTGAGGGCGGAGAAGGTGCGCATTTTGGGAAGAGAAGGCTGAAGGTTTTTTGAGGGCTTGGTGGGGACATAGAAAAAGAGGTTCGTTGCCCTGGATGTCTTGATGTTTTATATTAAGTCCCAAGACTATGGAAGTCGGGACATGCAAGGAGCTCATGAGTGGAGTAAATGCCCTTTGCAGCCATGCTACTGCCCCGTACCCATCCAACACACGCTATGAAGCGCGAGAAGAGGACACAATCCATTCTAGAGTGATCTGATTAAGACTGATCTATATCTCGAAATCCCACGTGCATACGGCTGTATTGATGATTGCCAAACAAAGTCCACGACGTTAGCGCAGATCGCCGCGCTACGAGAATAAGATTCTGCCAAGAACCCCAAACCCCACGTGTTGGATGCAACACAATCTGATAGCTTTCCCCAGGAAACTGTCCAGGAAACTGGGATGAAGTTCATAAGTTCATCTCCGCAGAGAACATCTTTTCCCAGAGTGTCGCTGCAGGGCAGGACCCACGTGGCGGAGGATGCATTCTTCGGGGAAAGGTGAAAAGATCGATTTTGTAAGAAGAAATGACAAAACGATAGGTGAAATGAAAGTTCAACTAGCAAGAAAAGCAGGGAAGGAAAATGATACGGAAATAACTTATCTTCGACAAACCAGGGAGGTGGAACTGACAGCATCGAGTGCCGATGGATGCACTCCATGAACATTGATGCGCGATAACAATTCATGATGATCTATAAGGAAGAGACGCTCTGCACGCGTCCTCGTCCTCGTCCTCGTCTTTTGTTTTCGGAATTCAGACGGACGGAGACAGACAACTTGACGACGAGAGCGAGAGAGCGAGAGAGCGGAGAGCAGGTCAGGGGAAACATTCGGCAAACGGCGCAACGAAAACCCGGCCTTACAGACCGAGGCTGCCGCCGAACGTTCCCTCGCCGTACTCCCTCCCTATCTATGCAAAACCAGTTTCCAATCTCAACATTCAGCTGAGTTTGGTCGGCGGCTTTCTAGCCAAAGAGAGTAGAGACGAAGAAACCATGCCAACAGTGTCTGCCACCCACACAGTTGATGGAGAACTATTTAGGAAATCCGGCGTCCATATCACAATAATATGATTAATATCAGCAAAACGCAAAAGAATCCTATGACGATGTCCGTCTGCTACTCCCCTCAACAACCTCAACACTCACAAAAGCGGGAATCTCTCTTTTCTCCATCTCTGCCGCCGTCCTCCAGCTGCACAGGGGCAGTGCGACGCGGCGCGGCGAGCGGGTCCAGAATGCCGAGTCTGTTTGCCTGATACACCCGTCGGTTCACGTGTGTCTGCCCCCATCTTCCCAACCGATATTCGTGCATTGGCAGTCCTCTTTTCTTTCGTAAGACTCTCCTGGTACATGTGCAGCTTCTGTCCCCTCCGCGGGTCTTGTTGCCCTTTCGTGCCCTGCCTTCAGGATATATTCCGCCTGAACTTTAGCTACTCACATACTCTCTTGCTGGTCTGGCTCAGAATCAGAAGTCATCTTCACTGTATAGAGCTTTCGTTTCAAAGACAAGAAAGAACATCACAAGCAAGATTTATGTATACGCTCAAATCAGGTAGATACTAGATAGCACATATATCTCTCTTATTTTACAAGACACTCTCCTCTACCACGAATCCGGGTTACGAAATCCAAACAACATGCCGCTGGTGCCCATGCTCGTGGCTCCTCGAAGCATCGACAGGGCAGTTTTGGATGATGCGTCAATCACAGCAGCGCAGATCGGCGAAGCTCTCGCGGGGTCATTTGCTGCTTATGGACTCCACGTCGTCGTGGCATTCATATTCGCGGGCGCTTTGCTGTTAAGTGGAGGTTTCCTGGTCGAGGGATACAATAGTACGTCCTCTGCGTCCACTTCACATTCTGTCATGGAACCTTGCAAGCTTTGCCTCGCTGTTGATCTTGCAACCACGTCGTCTTGTCCTGGGCTTTCTGCCCCAGCTCGGAAGCAGAGGCGCGGAAACAGCTGACATGGCTCAAGCCACCGCCGTTAGAGTCAAGCAGATCTATGCCAGGCACTCACAGGATTCCTCAAATTCTAGCGATGTCGAGGCACGTCGTCCGAATCAGACGCATGAGATGGCAGAAATCACGCCGTATAGTATAGCGAGCACGGCGGCAAGCAGCGAGACTGCGTTCTCCGAGACAGGCAGCGACGCCGGTCTTTAGCCGGTGCGCAACCTCTTGGACGCCGCAGACGCAGGATCCGTAGACCGCCGCCGGCGTATCAAGTGCACAGAGAAGAGGATGAGGATAGAAGGGATGATGGCGATGACGGTGTGAACGGCGACGATGGCTTCCTTGAGCATATTGATTTTGCCGGGATGGGATCGTGGGCTGCTCCGGCTGCGACGACGCAGATTGAAGAGACGCAGTTATGGGAGAGAGGGTGTGTGCTCACCTGTCAACTCTGTTTCGCCGGGACCAATCTGGCAAAAGTAGCTGGTTTGGGTTTGCCGACTTGCAGCGAGGGCAAGACACGGCGTCGCGTATCGGCTTAAATGGGGATCCAAAATCCCAAGGGCCTGTTGTAGAAACCGCGCTGTGTCGAGGATGGAGTGCTGCTGCTGGCCCGCTCTTAAAGGTCGATCGAGGTCGGGTTTTTGGGCATGGGCGGCGGCAGCGGCGGATTCGACTCTGTCCGCAGTGAGCTACTTGAGACTGGTCGAGGCGGAGTTCGAGCGCCATGTTAGCCTTGGACATCGTTCCTTCGATGTATCTTGTAGCGGCCGTGTTCAACCCCGTTGGTTCTGTGTCTATCTTGGCTCTCTGCCCGGCTAGAAAGACGTTATCGGTGACGGGGCGGAGTTGGCATAGCCATTCAACCTGCTGCAATGGCGCAGAATTCCTTGAGGGAATTTCCTAGATTAATCGACTCGGGCATCGTGACCTCCTCGGCGTCGGTCAGAATGTTGCTTAATTCCTTCGTCATTAATTGTTCGAAATATTTCACGTTTGTTGATAGTCCTGATATTTAATCTAGCCAGCTCAGGGCGATTACAGAGAGATCAAGGACCTTCAAGTTGAAGAGAACAGATGGAAAATATTTCCCAGTTGTCGAGTATTTCTTTCTGAAACTCCATCGCGTTAGTCACGCTCTCGAGTCTTCCATAGAGAAAAGGGCTATATTGCATGATCTTCTTCCCCCTTAGACGATTTCTTAGCCTAATTCATAGGCAATATTGTTCATGGTCATGGAATGACGAATCTGGACGCGGAACATTTGAAATATTTCGAGCATCAAATACATTAACAGAAGGCTCCTGACAGGAGCCTTCTGTTAATTCTATTCGTTTTTCATTCGGCCAAAATGTGAAGAGGAGAGTATTCACAAGATAGTTATGTTTAACATAACTGATGAGGATAGTTAAACGTCGATGCAACTTAACCCTTATAACGTTTGATTTTATAGAAATGGAGAGATGAGAGAGATGGAGAGATGAGAGAGATGGAAGAGATGAGAGATAGATCTATGCACACCGACGGCCCTTTATATGCGTCCACCAATAAGAAAGGAGCACCGCCGTGGTTAACCGTTTTTTCACGTCCGCACGGATGCCGCCGGCTTAAGCTCTCGGTTCGCAGTCCGCATCGGCCGATATGAGCGCCGAAGTCGCCGAGCAGCAGCACGCCATTCAGCCTCGTTCAGCCTCGCACAGCCTTGCGAGCCTCGTGCAGCCTCGCGGATTCTACGAATAAGGAAACGGGAAACGGGAAACGCAAGGGAATTCAAATCTCGGCGTTTGATGGTTCATCGTTCATAGTTCAAGTTTATAATTTATAGTTCATAGTTTATAGATATGTATATTTGGAATTGTATGTATGCACGTATGCATGTATGCACGGTGAAAACACGCATGATTGGCCTCTCGGCACGCCGAAGCCGAAAGAAATGACCTGGGGGCGGGGGCGCGGACGCGGACACGGACGCAAGCCTTGCAACACATACCTGATACCTGAGGTAATAAGCGGCGAAGCACACACCCAGCCCCCGATTGGCCGGCCGCGGCCCCGTGAACAGCCCGTGAGCAGCTGAAGCGTCGCGTCTTGCCGACCTGACATGGGGAAACGGGAACACCGGTCTCGTCGCCGAACTCTCCCCCCTCTCCCACTCCCACTCCCCATCAACACCCACCGCCCACCGAACTTGTCGCCTTTGGGAGCGGACGAGAGAGAGCGCCGGTAGATCTTCATTTATCTGCTGAACATGAGCTCCAGACGCCCCGGACGTCGTGAGCCGCGCGATGGGAGGACGCTGCGCATCGTCGACGAGACCTTCTGGGCGAGGGAGCGGGAGATGCTCGGCCTGCGTTTGTCGCTGCTTACGGAGTTTGTCGGATCGAAAGGTACCCGCCACCAACGATGTCATGATGTCTGTATCACGAACTGACGAGGCGTACAGCCCTCATGGACCCCGTAGAGCTGCAGGCTGAAGAATGTCGCTATCTCGAGTATCAAATCCAATGTCTGAATGCTTCGCTATGTCGCGCAGGTCGGATTCGCCACACTCCATGTCACCTGACTTTTACTGATTTAAACAGGGAAAGACGAAGAAGCTCGGGACTATCTCGAGAGAAGAATCCAAGGCGATTCTTCGGGAAGGCTGGAACGTTTCAGTGACTGGCTCGTCAATAACCAGGAGTTCAAGACGTTGATGCTGAGCCATCAGACCGAACTACCATCTCTCGAGGACTCTATCGAAGGCCAGTATAAGTGCTTTGACTTCCGCTGCAAGCACTATGTCTACGGATTTGAAACTGCCGACGCACTGCGTCGCCACATGGAGCTCCATGAGGCCGCATCCTACGCTCGAGTCTCGTCGTCGACCATCCAGAAACGGACATCAAATATGTCCCTGGATGATAGCACAGAACTCCAGGTGACTCTGCGCACAGAGGGCAAGGACTATGAGCCGTCAAGTTCTGATGAACGCAACACGCCGGTCAATCCACCATTTCAGAAACGTACCAGTCTCCTGTCTGTCCCTGATCAAAATGCGAAGCGGCAGTCCCTCACTTCTCCGAGATTGAGTTCTCCGACCGCAACAACGAAAAGTTCTGGGCCTTGCCTCAGATGCAAGGTATTGAAGAAGAAGGTTTGTGCTTCGATTTGGTGCTGAGATGGACTGCTGACAGAAAGTAGTGTGATTGTCTGAGTCCATGTAAAGAGTGTCCTCAGCAGGACGTCATGGCCCCAGATCTCTGGAAAGCACTCGGATGCTTCCATGGACCATTGACCGAACTTTCAAAGAAGTGTCTCCAAGGTCAGCGAATCCATTGCTCAGAGTAATTTTCATGAAGTTAACAGCATCCAGCATATCAAGAATGCCTGCTCCGAACGCCAGATAACATAGCCTTGGATCTTGACGTGTCATACAGTGATTCTAACACTGCTTTCTGGACCCGAGAGCTCGACGACTTGATGAACTCGGCAGCATTCCACAATTTAGAGGACGAGTGCTGGGAGGACCGCAGAACGATTGAATTCAGTTCCGAGACTGCAGACGTGAGCGAATCAACCGAGCTTCCCGATGCCACCTACAAACGGCTCTTGGCCGATTACGGTCCAGCTGTTGGCCTGTTAAAGGTTGCTTCCATGGACTCTGCATATTATGCGAAGAGCGCTTTCAACCCGTTCGCCCTATTCCGCCTTGGAAAGTCACTGGCGAGCCAATGTGTGAGTAGAGTCGCTGTCCTCCGTATGGCCAATGCTAATGACTAACACGACACAGCGCGATCAAACAAACTGGCAACTATATACCCTCGCCAAAACCCTGTTGGTGACTGTCATTCGCTTTCGGGAGGAATTCTCCGGGCTCGAGGCCAATATTCGCAATACGCTGAACAAATACGGACCCGATTCGCTTGGCCCGATGACCTTGCCAGACATCGAGACGCCTCTTGTCAACTTTCTGCGAGCCTTTGAGCTTCGCTTTTCCAACCGGAAAGAATTGAGCGTCGAGGGATGGCTCGGGTCGTTTTACGCGCTTTGTGTCCTAAGTATCGTCAAGTCCATCCTCATCGATACCTCGCAGCCACGGCAGCTCAAAGAAAGACAGGCGTCGTATGCTGCGCAGCTCGCCAATGTGTATAAAGTCCTTGTCAGCGTCTTCTCCTGGTCGGCCAAGCTGAACAATTGGTGCCCCAAGGAGTATCTGGAGATTCGAGATCCACTGCTGCATAACTGGTCTACGAATGACGGGGTGGCGAATCATTCCATCAGCCCGCTGATGCAGGATGGGCTACGAGCTACACAGGAACTCACGAAGCAGTCATTATGGGGCACAACTGGAATCAAGCACACCAAAGATTTTCTATTGAGTCTCGGCAGCGGACAATTTCTTGATCACGGCTTCAACGGGTTTTTGGTACAGGTGTATGGAGCTAAGACTACGGATCGGTCATACGACGCCCAGACATCCAGAGCTATGTCAGAGAGCTTGCAATTCGTCCCTGTCAAGCCTCGCCGACGGCCATCCACCGTTGGCATGGACATCGACGAGTCCGATGGAAAAGAACGGATCGCAAATGTCCCGGTAGACGACTCTGAGTCCGGCACGAGACCACGCGCAGAATCGAGATCAATCACAGGACGTCGATCAACATTCCCAGAGACGCCCAAAGAGCGGGATTCGGCGCCAGAAAGATCAGCAATGGGACCGCCGGATCGAGACTCACTGCTCGCCGGCCGCACAGGCGACGCGCGCTCGTCGGGCTGGCGACCGTCGGCCAAGAGTTTCCATCCGCACGAGCCCAGACGGACACCAGACGCCCTGGACGACGCGGGATACTACTCCGCGCCTCCCCGCTCCAACACCAGCATCAAATTTACCGCCGTGACCGACGGCGCAATCCGCGAATCCGAGCAGAGGGCCAAGATCCAACGACGCGATTCCCGCAGCGAGGATTTCGGCACCATCGTCGACGCGCATCCGAAGGACATCTACAAAGCCGACGGCAGCGGCAAGCGCGGCGAAAATCCTCGTGGCTCGCCTGGCCTCGCGGCGCCCAGGCATAGCGATTCATCGTACGCTCTCAGCCGCTTCCAGAACACCGACAGCGAGACTCCCTATGTGCCGCTCGACAGCTACTACAGACACCAACTCCCGCAGCCCAGCAGCGAAGAATTATACCACAAGCGGCGCCACGGGTCCGCGGACTCGCGGACAAAGGGCGACTCGATGCCGGTGGCTCCGGATTTTGGGCGCGAGGAGAAGGCGAAGAAGGGGCTCGAGGAGGGGACGATGACGTTTGCGCTTTCGGAGAAGGGGACGCTTGTGCGGAAGCCGAAGAGGAGGGAGCTGAGCAAGGAGCAGAGGGAGCATGCTGCTGCGGTGAGGAGGCTGGGGGCGTGTCCGGAGTGTAAGGCGAGGAAGATAAAGGTGGGTGATTCTCTTGTGTCGCCGAAACGAGGGGTTTTCACGACGGCGTTGTCGTGCCGATGCTGATGGTCGAATAGTGCAGTCCGAGCCATCATCGTGGTGGCGACCGCGAGAGCGAGTCGGGGAGTCCGAAGAGTCCGACTGCGGCGCTCCAGAAGAGGAAGAAGACGGAGTAAGTACAGCGAATGCTTTCGACACGTCGGAATCTCGTAGACTAAGAAATATCACAGGAGTCCAGAACCAAGTCCGCCGTCCAGAGAAGCAAGTACCGAAGATACCCAGCCGCCCGAAACCCTCGTCGTCGCGATGGAAGAATAACCATCCATCCCGACTCCCAAACACCCGGTAGAACCAACACCACATCTCGACGAACTCGCCGTCGTACCTTTACCGATCCGATCTCCGTCCTTGACACCGACTGCGGATTTCCGTCCGGCCATTCCCGCTTTTACATGTTCCACGTCTCGCGACGACGCATAATCCATCCATCACCAATCCCATTATCTTATCCATACCCTTTGCAGGTCGCAGTAGCTCAGGTCGCAGCTCCTTAGCAATCTATATTTGCTCCATATCCACGTATCCAAAGCACCTCGAGGTGCTGAAACATTCTGGTTTTCTCAGGCGCGCGCGCAGAGGCGGGTACGCGCGGGAGGTTGGGAGATGTAGTAGCTAGAAAGACAGGCCAATATAACGAACCATCACTTTGAGAAATCGAGTTGCTGAATGTGCCTAGCTGTCTATGTGAGGTGAAATCGTGTGCACGGGTTAACGGCCCGCATAGAATGTAGCGGTCCTGAGGTGCGAATTGAGTTCTGTACAACAGGCATTTATAAACACTTAACTGCGGAGCAGGTACTCGTCCAGATAAATGAAGCTGAGGAGTTCTAGCAAAACAAGCCATTCTGGCTCTGGCTCGCTCGGACACGGCTGAGACGCGGCGATGGACAGAACAGGAAGATGATGCAGGCTCTTCCGAGGCCTCCACAGGTTGCGAGGTCTGTTTTGACATCTCCAACTGTTGAGGATGGTGTTGGGGCGCCCCGAAACAGAGTCGGGTTAAGCACACACTTCATATGATTGGCAGCTCGGTGATCCTGCCGATGAGGGACTCGGGATGATGCTGATTAATGCTGCAGCTGCAGCTGCTGAGGTGAATAGGATCCATCTCCAGAGTCTCTCCAAACCTTCGACAAGACTGTTGATTCATTTGTACTAAACACATATATATTTGAAGTTCTGGGTTGATGTTCTAAGCTTCGGCAAAGAAGAAGGTGGTACGCGATAATTCTCCTGCCTTCTGGCTGTATAGTCAGGCTCTGACTTATTCTATACAGCCTCTTCGACAGATCCCTCCCGGCCGCCGCCGCAAGGGCAAGCAAGGCTGAAGAAACCGGCACGAGTCCTAGTCCAAGCGTCAAATAATGACAGAACTGTCATCTAGCAAGCTTTGACTTACCTTTCCTAGCACTGTACGGGTCCATGGGGTGAACCCTCGCAGTAAGAAGGAGAGCGGCCCATCCATGGGACACATGGCGGAGACCTGCAGGGTCAAAAATGGAAACGGCTGTGCGATGATATACCAGCGCATGTGCCAGACGCGCGCATTCTTCCGTGACGGTACGAGTACAACTCGAAGTATATGGCAATGATAAAAGCGCATTTATCGACAAGGCGAGCGGGTTTCTGGAGGGAATAGGGACGAGCTGAGCGGGCGATGATCCTCGGCCGATGATCCTGCTTGGCCGTACGTACAATACGTAGCCTTGAGAACCTTTGATCGAGCAGGCTTTGGTCCATGCACGCAACAAGCCCGAGTATTCCTCGCTCAAGCATGCCACGCATGCTCCTCCATTCCTACTTACTGCGTTTGCGAATAATGCAGAACAAGGCCAGTCTCGACTTCTTCGGAGAGCTTCATCATTGCGGGAAGAAGATTCTGGCGGATATTGGGGGCGTTGCGGCCAAAATAGCGACGGATTTGAGGTTCCGGAAAGGAGACGATGGCCGAGACGTTGAAGGAGGGATCGATGTTTACGGAATCATTCGTGGATATTGGCGACGGCAGTTGCTGAGCTATCGTACTATCACCTTTTGGGGCGGTTTTGATAATGGAAGTATGAATCCCAACGAAAGTAAAGTGGTGAAATGCATACTTGTAATAAAAGGACGAGCAGTATGCTAAAGGGAGTGTATGAAGAAAGAATGGCCGTGCCACAGGGGAAGAAAGAAATGAAACAAGAACAGAAATGCAACGAGACTGTGAGATTGCGATTGCCCAAGACTCGCAGGAATCGAGGAGATATGGGAGACTGCCGACCTTTATGGGAAGCAGGCCAGAACGCGCGGGATGCAGGTTTCAAGCGTAGATGGAAGGGATAGCTTATTTAGGAGGACGAGGGGTGGCCTCGTAGGTCACAGACGCTCATGGTAGCTATACCGAGCAGCCTACTACCTCATGTTGACGTGTTCGAGGAAACGCAGTTTGGTGGATATATGCGAAGATGATTAGGAGATGGAAGGCTGTGAAGACGATGAAGGTCGAATGGAGATGGAGTGAGATGGAGTAAGATGGAGTAAGGTGGAGAGGAGATTGAAGTCTGTGACGACGATGAAGGTCGAAGGGAGATGGAGTAAGATGGAGTAAGACGGAGTGAGATGGAGTAAGATGGAGTGAGATGGAGTGAGATGGAGAGGAGATGGAAGTCTACGACAAGGGGGATGAGTAAGCTCGAGCGTGTAAGTCATGTGATTTTATTCAAGTGAAGATCACATGATCTTGATATCCTCGAGCAACGCATAAATGGAGGGCAGGCACGTGACTCCACAGTGATGGGGACCCCTTTTAGAGTGCGTCTGTCTGAAACAGACCTTCAGACTCTTTCAGACAGACTAGGCAGGGTCTTGAAATAGCGGCAGGCTCCTCGGAATCCTGAATCCTGAATCCTGAATCCTACTAGCAATTCATCACACCTAGTCTTAGTTAGTGAAAGCATAGGTGCAGTGATTGGCTAGATGGATGTATGTATATATGGATGTATCGATATGAATATATGTACATGTGCATGTATATATGAATGTAGCTATATGAATGTATCTCTATGAATATATGTACATACATATGCCCCTTTTTGCCTCGCTTAGTCAGGGGGGGATTAGCACCTTACACTTCGCGGTTGATTCCTCAGGCTGCAATGTGACTGGATTGAACTGGACTGGACTGGACTGGAATGGACTGGACTGGACTGGACTCAGGGCGACTACTCAGGGCCATTTACTCCGTAAGTCAACCCAGGGCCACAGGGCCATTCAGAGTCTCAGGTACCCTAAAGGGCAGTATAGTAGTATATATAGTATATAATATACATATATATAGTATATAATATACATATATATAGTATATATAATAGACTATAGTACAGTACAGTATAAGAATAACTAAGTACCAAGTATCCCTCGTACTCTAACAGCCACTGCCTCTCCCCTCTCCCTCCTAATCCAGCATCACGTGATGATTGGATGAAACTCGACACTCCTTTCTTTACTTCGTACACTCCCTCCTCTATCTGGATATGTTGATACTCCCTCCCCCAGCTTGAAAGCTCATGCTCTTATACTCCTATCCCTATCTCCATCTTTATCCCTCTCCCTCCATCTCCATCTCCATCTCCCCGTCGACAACACCACAGAGCACCCCGTCGACAACACCCACCTAACAAAGTTTCGACCTAGCATCGCTAAGGAGAAAAAGGTTCCCCGGATCGACTCAGCTGGCTCGCCGAAGGACGAACAAAAGATCCCCCCCCCCCCCAC
>Ga0209512_1000879_pt1 | contig 42440 bp, 37 predicted proteins | sample frozenSSSSmetaG_FD_184142 | JGI IMG/M metagenome (GOLD analysis project Ga0209512, IMG submission 184142) | Glacier valley bacterial and archeal communities from Borup Fiord, Nunavut, Canada, to study Microbial Dark Matter (Phase II) -... | ecosystem: Environmental > Aquatic > Freshwater > Ice >...
TGATTACTTGAAAGAGGTTACTACGCCTTCAAAATGGACAATAATCAGGCTTTGCAGACAGTTTAGGAGCCATGCAACAAAGCCTGTGTGCGTTAGTAATCAGCTCTGCCGGGTCCACTTACCTCGGACAGAAAACACTCGGATAATTCAACGCGGCAGCCCAACGACAAAGGGTGTAAAGGTTGAGGCAACTCGCCCATTTCAAGTAGTTCATTCACCATCAGCCCTTTGGGGCGTTGAACGAGATATAAAACCGTTGATTATTGCATAATTGCCTTCTCGAATTAAAAACTTAATCGTAAATTATTTGAGACATGACCATAAAAAACACAACAATTACAAAAGGATTCATTATTTCCGGATTAATGAATATCTCAGTTTTAATTTCTTCAAGATTATTTACCAATTCAACAATTCCTGAATTTGACCAGGAAGTAATGTCTAATTTTGGATTATTGATGATTATTATTTGGGGAATGGCCTATATTGCTGTCGCAAAGAATTTTTATCAAGTAAAATGGCTTGTTGGAGTTTTTGCGATAGAAAAATTTATTTATGGTTATGTTTGGATAAGTTGGTTGGCAAAAAATAACATTTCAGATGTATTCAAGAAAGACAAAATGGCTGGAATGTTTTACGCATCATATGGTGTAAATGATTGGATATTTTTTGTCTTTTTTTTACTGGTCTTCTTGCGTCTATCAAAATCAAAATAATGGTTAAAGTTTGGAAGTGCGTTGTTGTCCGCTCCGCGTTTCCACGTGTCTGGCACACAGGAAGCGCGTCCCGAAGGCCGGGTTTCAGCCCAACGACAAAGGGTGTAAAGGTGGGGGCAACTTGCTCGTTTTAACTAACTTGCACACCATCAACCCTTTGGGGAGTTGGGTGATGGTGTCTTTGGGGAAAGATGCGGGCTTCAACAATTGCCGGATCAACGTTTGGTCTGATTCGGGCAAGGGCAGAATCTGAGCTGCGTAAGCGAAAAACGTGTCGTAATAGTGGGATCTCAGGAGCGGCAAAAATGGCCGAAAATTTGGTAAGGTATGTATTCGGGCCTGATACTGAACAACTACCGGTCAATTACACCATTCATCCAATTCTGGATTAGCGGTACATTCCTGTACACTACTATTGGGCATGGAAAGCGAACTGTTTGATTTTATAGCCGGGTATATGCCGCTTACCGAACCAGAAAAGCAGGTGATCGTTGATCTGGCCCTGTTTAAACGGGTTGACAAGGGTGCCTTTCTGGTGCGGGAAGGCGAGCTGTCAAATGCGTATTACTTTGTGGTCAGGGGATGCCTTCGGACGTATTACATGATTGACGGGGAAGAAAAAACCACGGCTTTCTACACCGAACTTCAAAATCTGGCTCCCTTGTCCACAGTCAACAAAACACCGTCTGACCAATACATAGTCTGCGTCGAGGATTCGCTGCTGCTCGTATCGACCCTGGATACGGAACAACTGGTTTTTGAGCGATTTCCGCGCTTCGAAACCCTGTGCCGGTTGTTGTCTGAAAACCTGTTGGCCCAAAATCAGGCTTCGTTCGATCAGTTTAAAAACTCCTCCCCCGAACAGCGGTATCTGCGCCTGCTTGACACCCGGCCCGACCTCATGCAGCGGGTGCCGCTCCATCAACTGGCCAGCTACCTCGGCATCAAAGCGGAGTCGCTCAGTCGCATCCGCCGACGGGTGCAACAAAAGGCCCGGACCTGATAGCCGCCAATACGCTTTTCCTAACTTTAGTCAAGGAACTGACCTACGGGTAGCCCATAGCTTTGCAGCGTAATCAACAACACGCATAGCTATGAAACACATCCGTTTATCCGTTGGGGTAGCGTTGGTCTATCAGCGGTTTTGGTGGAAAGGGGCCTACACCGCCGTTCATGCCATGAATGCCCTGCAACGCTACGTGGATGCAGACGGTAAAAAAATTCAGAATGGCTACCAGTTATTCATGACCTACCGACTGGGCGCAGGTGGCCCACCTATTTTCTGTTTGAGCCGGGACTACACGTCGACGTTAAATTTTAGGGATTCTGCCCCACGATAACCACGAATGAGAACCGTCGTTTATTCTAATTATGGACCGCCGTCGGTGCTGCACCTTACAGAACTGACCAGACCGGTGCCGAAGCCCCACGAAGTGCTGATACGTGTACATGCATCGACCGTTACGGCCGGGGGGTGCTGGGTGCGGCAGGGCGCGTTTCCAGACTCCAGGGGGCTCACGTTTTTTCTGCGCCTGTTCTTCGGTATTACTCGCCCCCGGCGGCCCGTGCTGGGCTTTGAGTTTTCGGGCGTGGTGGAGGCCGTCGGAAAAGCGGTAACGCGGTTTAGTACGGGCGATGCGGTATACGGCACGACCACCGGCCTGCAACAGGGGGCGTATGCCGAGTACGTTTGCATACCCGAATCGTGGCGGCTGGGTGTTATGGCGTTGAAGCCTTCCGAATTGACCTTCGGGGAATCGGCGGCCCTGCCCGTTGGCGGTATGACGGCTTTCCAGATTCTGCAAAAAGCAGACATCCAGCAAGGCCATCAGGTACTGGTGTACGGTGCTTCGGGCAGCGTAGGTACGTACGCGGTTCAACTGGCAGCGTACTTTGGTGGCCGGGTAACGGCGGCCTGTAGTCAGGCTAATAGCGCATTGGTGCAGAGCATTGGGGCCGGTACGGTGTCTGATTACGCCCAACTTGACATAACCCGCTGGGCAGGACAGTTCGACGTTGTATTTGATGCGGTTGGTAAGTTACCGCCATCTGTTGGGAAACGGTTGGTGAAGAAGGGTGGGCATTTCTTGACGGTAAAATCGGTTACGGACGAGAAGATTGCGTATTTGCATGCGCTTGAAGCAATAATTGCCGAAGGCCGACTCAAGCCAGTCATCGACCGGACGTATGAACTTGAAGACATTGTGAACGCCCACACCTACGTAGATTTGGGCCATAAAAAAGGAAATGTAGTGATAACGGTTGCGCAGCCATGAAACACCCACAAATCAAACGTTCGGGAACTATGAAGACGCTTCTTAACCAGATCCAACGAGCCGGGGGGGAGACAGGCAGGTTTACGCCACCATTCTTTTTTTGATCTCCCTACAACCCATTCCCTTGTTTTCGACTCTTCCTGGAAACATAAACTAAATGACGACTCATGAAAACGATGCTCATTGCCCTCATGACCCTTGCTTTGTTGAGCTGCGAAAAGAAAAACGTACCCAGCAGCGATTGCGTCGAAAATTATAATCCCAACGTGGTCTGTACGAAGCAGTATGATCCCGTCTGTGGCTGCAATAATAAAACCTACGGCAACGCCTGTCAGGCCGGGGCGGCTGGCATTCGGGTAGTGGCGCAGGGCGAGTGCAAAAGCGCAGGCCAATGATCTGCATGAAAATATATGGTTGTTTGGCGTACTGTTTATGCAGCGATGCGTAGCCCAAAACCCAAACGCCTGACCTCCCGGCATACGGGCAGCAGGGCCGTTACCCACCGTCTGTAAATTCACGGTAAAAAATCAGGCTACATGGTGCAGGCACCACAAATACCCGCTTTCATTGGCACACCAGCAAGGCAGCGCACTGCCTTCACGGTCCTTCTTGTGGTTGCCCTGGTGCTGGCCAGCCTTCAGGATTTACTACAGGCACTGCGCAACAGCCACTCGTTCTATCTGTCGGAGTCGATGTTGTTCAACACCGTCTGGCTATTGTTTGGACCGGTAGCTTATGGGCAACTACGCCTGTTCACACGGGCGAAGGTAGTGTCTGAAAAATTGCCGGGGTATTACCGGATAATCGCCTTTGTTGCCAGTTCGTTGGCACTGCACCTTGTTGCCTTTTCGGTACTGGTATGGGGTTTGTCGGTAGTCTTCTTTGACCATACCTACACGGTTGTGGGCAATTTTACCTACTCGCTGAGTGAGGATTTAGACAAGTACCTGTTTGGTTACGGAGCCATTGCTCTTGTTGGTTTAGCCAGCCATCCAACCGGCTCCGCGCGTCAGCCAACACCCTTCGCCCCTCGGCAGCCAATATACCCTGACCGAATCGCCGTGCTGTCGGGCCGGATTACTGTTTTGGTTTCCACCCGCGACATTATCCTGATCCGGTCCGATGCCCCGTACCTGCGTATTGAAACTGCCGACAAAACGTACCTGCACACCCAAACGCTCAGGGCCATTGGCCAGCAGTTAAATCCCCATCAGTTTGTGCGGGTTCATAAATCGACCATTGTGAACCTAAAGCATGTGACTTCGTACCGCTCAAGGCTCAACGGCGACTATGATCTGCTGCTGGATAATCAGGTGGAAGTCCGGCTGAGCCGCCACTATGTAGCCAACTTCCGGCAGCAGATGGAAGTTGGCACGTCGGTTTGAGGTACAATGTCCACGACTTGACCCATTTCATTTTCAAGATCAACCGGTTACGCGGAGTTTCGTGGCGGTTAACGTCTCGATTATGAAAGCGATCATCCACCACGTATCGGCCTTCCTGGGTCTGTCTATTCTTTGTATTACCTGCAATGGGCAGGTTCCTTCCGGCACGCAAACCAGCCAGACGCTACTGCACCAAAGCGAGCTGATTGGGGGCGGCTGTGACGGCTGCGAACTGATGTTTGTGGGGATGCCGGCACAGATCAGCCCAGCCGATACGAGTCGTGGCTGGCAGGGTCCTGATCAAAAACTACTGGTAACCGGAACCGTTTACCAACTGAACGGACAAACACCCGCCCGCAACGTCTTGCTGTACTACTGGCATACCGACGCTACGGGCCATTATACTCCAACTGAGGGGATGAATCCCCGCGCCAAACGTCATGGGGCCTTGCGCGGCTGGGTAAAAACCGATACCACCGGAAGGTACGCTATCTACACCAGCCGACCAGCTCCCTACCCCGGTGGCTCAGAACCGGAACACATTCACATTTCGGTTAAAGAACCTGATCTGCCCAATGAGTATTACATCGACGATGTGGTTTTCGACGATGATCCGCTGGTCATTGAAGCCCGCAAAAAACGCCCGTTCGTTAATCGCGGGGGGAGCGGTCTGGTCAGGATAGTCCTGTCTGACGCGGTACAGATTGCCGAGCGCGACATTATTCTGGGGCTGAACATTAACAACTACCCACAACGCGAAAAAACGGGCATACAGTCGGGGCTGCACATTGGCGAGGATAGCCCTTCGTTTGTGCCGGTTCACGCCTGGGGGCCAGATAAAGGCAGCACTGCCTGCCCGGTTTGCAGGTACGGTCGGTACCACGGCATTCTCTATTTCGTGGGCAATCATCCAGGCTGGCCCGAAATCAGGCAATGGCTAACCTTCCTGGAACAGGAGAGCGCGACCCGGGGCCAATATCTGAAAGCGTATTTTATCTATGGCAACGCCGTGGATTATGATCCGGAAACCAGCCGGGCAACGCTGGCCCGGATTGGTCAGGAGTTGGGCCTCAAACGCATTGCCCTGACTGTTGTGCCGTCATTGACCGATACAAAAACAGACGTTCACCTGAATAAAATCAATCCGGCGGTGACCAATACGTTTGTCATTTACCAGCACCGGAAAATCGTGGACAAATTCATTGATTTACCTCCAACCGCCGGGAGTTTTGACGCCATACGGTCTGCGCTCAACCGAACTGAAAGCCATTTTTTCAATTTACCAACGCCGAAGCATGAGTGATGGATTCTGTCATTGATGAACATACGGACTCATCCAACAGGCTGAAAGAAGTTAGCTACCTCAAATGTATTGTGAGCCGAGCCACCCGGATTACGGCTCGAATCAACACAACGGGAACAAACACCTCTTTCTTAACCAAGGTCAATGCATTCAACAGCGGATGCCCGCACTTTTGCAGACATCATCACTTTCGCTTCCTGTTAGCATGAACACTACCTCGTATTTCAAATTCACGGCTACGGCCACCCGCACGACTGGTCTCCTCTTTTTACTCGCGTTCATTCTGTACGGGGTTGGCATCAATTTATTGACTTCGTTTCTCAACACACACGAGTTACTGCCGCTTCATTCGGATAGCCTGTTCTTGGTTCAGGTTGGGTTTCTGCTCGTCGTCATGAACTCGGTTGTCGTAGTCGGCATTGCCGCGCTCCTGTTTCCGCTCCTGGAACGATATAACAAACCAGTAGCGATTGGGTATCTGAGTGCGCGGATTTTAGAAGCCCTATTACTGCTGATTGGCGCCATGAGCGTACTGTCGGTGGCGGGTAAGACGACCGAGAGTACGCTCACTGCACCCATGAACCCGCTCTATTACGAGACCCTGTTAATAATTGCCGGAAGCGCCAACACCTGGGCATACCAAACAGCAATGTTCGTGCTGGGCGTGGGTAGCGTTGGGTTTTGCTATGTCCTGTTTAGGGCGAGACTCCTACCCCCGGCACTTTCGTTGCTGGGTCTCGTTGGATACGTCATCCTGGCGGCAGGTGCATTGTGTGAGTTTCTGGGCCTGCCCGTTGGCCTTGTGCCGTCAATTCCCGGCGGGTTGTTTGAACTGGGTTTCGCGCTGTGGACACTTGCCAATCCGTCTGCATTACGCCCATTACCCAGCCTCCCGGCGACTAATACGCTTACGAATGCGGCTCAGTGACTCCGGGGTTACGCCAATGTAGCTGGCCAGATGATATTGCTGTACGCGCTGCAGCAGGTCCGGGCGTTTCTCCAGCAGGCGCAGGTAACGCTGCTCGGGCGTTGCCAGCAGGTGAGCAGCCATGGCTTGCTGATAGGCTGAGAATGTGCGCTCCAACACCAGGCGTGCAACCGTTTCCAGCCGGGGGTGTTCGTTAAACATCTCCCTGGCCAACTCCTCGTTACCCACCACCAGGATACTGTCTTCATCGCACACCCAGGTATGCAGAGATGGTCTTGGTTCGGTCTCGTCATTGAGAGAGAGTACCCATTGGTCAGCCCCGAAAAAGCCCGTCGTTCTTTCGGTACCATCAAGTAAGCTGTACTGACGTACAAGCCCATCCAGAACAAAATACGTATCGGTCGAAAACTGCCCTTCCCTCAAAAGTACCGTTCCTTTTGGGTATTCACGAACTACTGCACTATCCCGGATAGCGGTTGCTTCAGCCTCGGAAAGGGATGATAGGGCTGAGAAGTAGCGAACAAGTTTATCACGCATTGCTTTGGGCTTTTCTGTTGAGTACCAGCGGTAAAGTACGCTAAACTTCGTTAGACCCGGTTCTCGTTCCAGCCGTTCTTACCCAGCGTCAATGCTTGTCCTCGGAGCCACCAGTACGTTTGCATCGTCATGTAAATCGACTACCAATAACTCCTCGATAAAATCGGGCATCTCAATCGTAATCAGTACAAACGGGGGTAGGTTACGTAGGGGGGTGCCGTCGAGATGAACCAACGTTTCGAGCAGAGCCAGTTCGGGTGTCGTGGACGTGTAGAGTGAGGGCGTACCGGGTACCCGCCATTGAGCCTTGCTCCCTCTCCTGTCAACACCGAATCGACGAACTGATTTTTCTGAATGCTGTAAACCAGCGGCATGACTTAACTGTAAACGCCGTATTCGATCCGTCCCAAAATTTGGTCTACTACCTGAAAGCCAGTGGCTGTATCCAATAGCTGCAAGGGCGATTGAGCCTGCAGTATTTCCAAAAGACGGCGTAACCAGCGGTTGGATTTACCCTGTGTGATGTATTGGCAAAGTCACTACTTATTCGCGCTAAAATGACGGCGTGCAAAGGTTAGATATTGCTGCCAGTCATAGCGGGTTAAATTATGCGCCCCTTCGCGCAGGTGATACCCCAGCGTTGTGTTGAATACAGGCATATTGACGGCGGGTTGCACAGTGGTCGGCAGCGGGCCAATACCATACAGGGCATAGACAGACTCGGCGTTTTTTAAGGCTAAAAACGACCCCAGCGGGTCAGCCCATTTATCCTCACTCGCCGTACCTACATACACCGCACGGGGAGCTATCAGAGCCAGCAGTTCGTGCTGGTCAATGGGGAGTGCCTCTTCGCGGTCATTGTACTGGCTGAATCGGGGGGCGAACCAGTGCGGAAAGGCGGTGTTGGTCATTTTTACCCGCTCGCCGTACCGACGACGCGACAACGAAGACCCGCCATTCCCCGAACAACTGGAAACAACCAGCGCAAACCGCTGATCCTGAGCACCGCACCACAGGGCAGCTTTCCCACCCCGCGAGTGTCCAATGACGGCCACTTTGTTTTTATCGATCTGCACGTCCTGCTGTAGATAATCCATCACCCGGCTGGCTCCCCACCCCCAGGCCCCCAACGCTCTCATGCCATTGTCCATGTCAAGCTGTTCGGGATACAATTGCTGGAGAACTCCATGCTGGAATGTGTCCTTGTTGTCGGGGGCTACCTCGCTGACGTGAAAAGCAGCAATAGCAAAACCTTCGTCAATGAGTAGTTCGGCGGGCCAGAAATCGCTTTTCACCGTTCGGGTGGGGTCGGTGTTGTCTTTGTCCCGGTGGTTAATCAACAGAAAAGCGGGGGCTGGACCCTGCACTTGATTGGGTGTGAATAACACCAGATTGATAGTTAGCGATTTCTGCCGGTGGGTGACCTCAATTTGTACCTGTTTCAGGTGGGCCTTGCCGCCCATCGCAGCCTTATCTTCGTTGGTCAGCGTGAATTTTATCGCCGAGTAGACTTTGGGGATTTGTCCGTACACATTATCGGCAAACAGTCGCAGCACTTCGGGCCGCCGACTGGTTTCCCATTGCTTTTTGGTAGTAATCCGCTTCCCATCCAGCGATAAAAGTGCGTCAGGTAACGTATACGAAGGTACTTTCGCTTCGTCGTAGTTTTGGGCCTGACTGTTCGCTGCCAGGGCAATAAACAGGAGAGCAAGTTGGAGTGATTTCATGGTTGGTTACGGAGTTAGTGCGTATGCCACGTACTGATCTCCCGATTTTGATTTTAGTTTTCCGCCCCCGCAGGCAATCACGATATACTGCTTTCCCCCAGCCGAATAGGTGGCCGGGGTGGCATAACCGGCTGTTGGTAAGGCGGTTTGCCAGATTGTTTTGCCAGTTTTTTTATCAATGGCCCGCAACTGCCCGTCTTTGCTGGCAGCAATAAACAGCAGCCCGCTGCCGGTCACGAGCGGCCCACCGTAGTTGTCGGTGCCGGTTGCGGGAATGCCTTTGGCGGTCAGTTCGGGGTATTCGCCCAGTGGCACCTGCCAGCGGTGCTCGCCCGTGTTGAGGTCAATGGCCGTCAGCGTTCCCCAGGGGGGCGCACTGACCGGGTAGCCTTTGCTGTCGTACCACCGGTTGTAGCCTGTGTGCTGATACGGAACGCCGGTTTTTTGCGCCTGAACGGATGAAGTTGTGGTCGTTTTATTCAGCAAAAAAGCAACGATGGCGTTGCGTTCAGTGTCGGACAGGTGCGAAAAGCCCGGCATCATACCCCGCCCGTTTTGCATCACCTGCCGGATGGCATCCGCCGAGAGCCGTTTGTCAATGTCGAGCAACGACGGGTACGAGCCATCGTGATTGCCCCGCCGGTCTTTTCCATGACACGCACCACAGTTCGATTGGTAGAGTTGAGCGTTCGTGACCAGCGCGTCCTCCGTACCCGGCTGTTCCCTCAGAATCAGAGTCGAGAAGCAGGGGTTTTGTTTGGCCGGTATATAGATAATTCCATCAGGATCAGTGGCGGCACCGCCCCATTGCGCCCCGCCATCGGTGCCGGGAAAAAAGACGGTTGTGGCCGATGTGAGCGGGATATACGGACTGCCGGTGCGGGCTTTTCGGAGTGTAGCCACGATAGCGTCCCGGTCAGATGCCCAGGGGTTGATGTCTTTCTCCGTAAATGTCTGTTGGGTAAAGGGCGCGGGTTTCAGCGGAATCGGTTGCGTTGGGCTGGGTTGTTCGCCTGCTACACCATCGGTCGGGAACGCGGTCTCGACCACCGGAAACAAAGGTTTGCCCGTAACCCGGTCAAAGACAAAAACGTGGCCCTGCTTGGTAATCTGCGCTACGGCATCAATGCGTCGGGGCTGGCCGTCGGGGTCAACCTGTACAACCGTCAGCAGGTTTGGGGGAGCCGGTGGGTCACGGTCCCAGATGTCGTGATGCACAAACTGGAAATGCCAGAGCCGTTTACCGGTATTGGCATCTAAAGCCAGTAAACAGTTGGCGAACAGGTTATTGCCTTTTCGATTGCCGCCGTAAAAGTCATAAGCCGCCGACCCTGTTGGCACATATACAATGCCGCGTTCCCGGTCGATGGCCATGCCCGCCCAGGCATTGGCCCCACCCAGTCGCTGGCGCGGATTGGCCGGTATCCAGGTCGTATACCCGAACTCGCCCGGTTGCGGAATGGTGTGAAACGTCCAGGCGAGTTGGCCAGTCCTCACATCAAACGCCCGAATATCGCCGAGCAACGCTGTTTCGCCCTCCGACACCCGCGCCCCCACAATGAGCAGGTTTTTATAGACCGTATTGGGCGTGTTGGCCCGAATGTAGTCGTCGGCACCGGGCCGGTCAATGCCGATTTTCAGGTTGATGCGTCCAGCTTGCCCAAATTCGGGGATTACCGCCCCGGTCGTGGCGTTGAGAGCGTAGAGCCAACTTCCCGCGCCGAAGAAAATCCGTTTTTCTGTCCCATCCGTCCAGTAGGTTACGCCCCGGCTGGTGGTACCGTCGGTATCGGTCAGGTTGGTTTTCCAAATTTCTTTACCCGTTTCGGCATTCAGCGCAAACGCCTGTGTGTTAGCCGATACGCCGTATAGAATACCGCCGATGATGATGGGGTTGCACTGGATTTGCGTCCGGTTGCCAACCGTATCGGCCCCGCCAGACCTGTATGTCCAGGCCACGCGCAGCGTCTTTACGTTGTCGGGCGTGATCTGAGCGAGGGGCGAATAATGACTCCGCCCAGCATCACCGTTGTATTCGGGCCAGTCCGTGCCCGGTTCGGGCCGGTTGACCATTAGGCCCACCGATCCCAGCACGGCCAGCAAGCCGATCAATACCCGTTGAAACGTTGTTGTGTTATTCATCACTGGCCGTAGTACACAAATCCATGCATTGTCATAACTCCCCCCTGAAGGAGTCTATACCAAAGTGAAAGATTATTACTCTACAGTGTTAACCGCTGTTTGTCCCTGAGTAATACGTCCTGTAGTTTCTGGTATGGTAATTTCTGGGGAGATACCTTGTTGGTAATGGCCAGAACAGCCGCTGTGGCTGCCGATTGCCCCAGAATCATAAAGACAGGCTCCATCCGAATTGACCCATAAGCAATGTGGCTGGCCGATAGGGCAACGGGTACCAACAGGTTTCGGCACTCAGTTTCTTTCGGCACTATTGACCCATACGCTATTGAGTAGGGCCGCTCCGGGTGCACGCCAATGTCGCCCTCATTCTGCACGAAGCCGTCGGCTTTTACGTACCGTTGGGCATTATGCGCATCCAGCGCGTAGGAACCCATGCCGATAGGATTAGGAACGGTCGTTTTACCCAGCGCGTCGGCTTCTTTCATTACAAACTCGCCAATCATGCGCCGGGCTTCGCGGACGTAAATCTGGTGGGGCCAGCCGCCGTTATCTTTGAACTCGTCTTTAGGCAACCCCCACTGCTGCATTTTCTCGTGTACGTCAGCGGGGACGCGCGGGTCGTTTTGCAGGAAGTACATCAGCCCTTTCTGGTACAACTCGTGGTCACGGATAATCTCTAGCCGACGTTCGTACGTGGCTTCCGGATAATCGTAGTTTTTGCCAAGGTAGTCGGTACTGAACGGACCATGATTATTGGTGTCGGTTTTGCGGTTCGGAATGAGGTCGTATTTCTGGAATGTTTCGGTGTAGCCGTTGGCATACACCCGCGCCAGCAGTTCGTAGCGAGTGGGGTCGTAGCCCACGGGTTTGGCAAATGGAATGCGGTTGTCGGGGTGGTTACTCAGGCACATCCGAAAGCAATACGCCTGAATCTTGGTATCACCCGCTCCTTTTTTGCCGAGGGGTTCTGCCGAGACTTCAGGGAGTAACCCGCTGTTGGGGTCACCGGGGATTTTGTAAGGGCTGACGGTAGTCTTGAAATGATGGCCGTGTTGAAACACCTCCGGCTGAACGCCGTTAAACTCCTCACCATACACGCTGTTGGCTTCTCGGCCTACGTAGTACGACACGCCCGCTGCGGCCATCAAATCGCCCTCGTAGGTACAGTCGATAAACATCTTACCGACGTATTGTTGGCCACTTAACGTTCTGAATGACTGAATGGTTGTGCCTTTTTTCTGAACACCCGTAGTGGAACGGTCCAGGTATTCGTCTCGGTAAACGGTGAGGTTATTTTCGTGCACAAAGTCCTCAAAAACCTGTTCAGCCGCGTGGGGTTCAAAAATCCACATCGTGCGGTTGACTCCGTCGATGGCGGGCGTTCCCTGGCCTTTGTTGCCAAACTGCTCGCGCTTTTCCCACGTCCAGTTTTCGGGTTTCTGGTAATGGTCATAGAGCCGCCCGTAAAAAGTCCGGGCCAGCCCGCCAATGACCGATTTATCCCCAGTGTCGGTAAAGCCTAATCCGCCAGCCGACAGTCCACCGAGGTGTTTATCGGGCGAGACGATGATGACGGATTTACCCATTTTTTTGACCTGTACAGCCGCCGTAATGGCCGCCGATGTGCCGCCGTAGATGATAACATCGGCCTTGCGGATGGTGGCTTTTTGAGCTGAAGCGAGTAGCATAACCCCCGGAAGGAGCATCAGACTGCCAATGAGGGCAGCAAAAAATGGCTGGTTTTTCATGCAAATGGTTGTCAGGTAGTGACTAATTATTGAAGATAAAAATGACCACGTTACCCTACGACAACAAGCTGATTGTTCAGGAACTGGAGACCACTCTGACCGGATTAGGTTTGGGAGGGTGACGCTGTACGTGAAGTTGCTGGAGTGATGGGTTTGGGGTGTTCTGGGGAAAGTACTGCACCGGCGGACCGCATACTTCGTCACGAAGGCCACCCACATTTCATACGAACGTGGGTGGCCTTCGTTTCTACTGTGGCTGTACACAACGAGTACCCTATACTCTAATCAGCGCCCTGCCGCCCGCCAGGGGAAGCGAGTAACTAATCTGGTCAAAATCAAGTATATCGGCGTTGTTGAAGACCGGATAGTCGTTGTCCAGCAGGGTGCCCCGCTGTTCGGCTGAAATCAACAATTGCTCATTGGCTGGCTGCCCGTTTTCCGTTAAAATCTCGGCGTAGCCCCGCACCGCCAGATTCTCGGTACTCAACACAAACGGATTGCCCACATTGGGAAATAATGCCGCTGAAATGGTTTGGCCCGGCTGGATTGTAAACGGAGCACTTTCGAACGGCTGCGAAGAGACGAGTGGTACCAAAGCAGCCAGCAGGGTGGTTGTTTGCACTCCGGCATTATCGACCACAAACGAGTGATTCGAGTTGGCCAGGCTGGTCCCGGCCAGGCCGCGATAAAACCGGTTGTTGGGGTCTAAAATATCCCGACCGATAATATTGGTGGTGAACCGCATCCTGAGCGATAAGGCCGCCGAGTTGTCGTCGGGAATGTGGGAAATAGTTATGATTTCGTCAGCACAGTACCCAGCAACAAGGAGTTGATTCTTGACTATCCCTTTTCCACTCTTACTTGTCCCACAAACGGGATTCAATCACCAACGCTTTCTCGTCCACAATCCGAATATGCTGATAGCTCGTATGAGCCGCACGGAGCAAGTAGTTGATGCTATCAGGCATGACCGAAGAGGGGACACCAACAGCCAGTACGTCAGGGTTGGTCAACCAGTTGGCTAAGATAGTCTTGATAACTGACTAATTAGGCAATTTCGACGCGCACTTGCTTCCCCATACCTAGCTGAACAATCTTATTCAGCGTCTCCAACTGAATGTCCGATTTGCCATTCTCAATGCGAGAAATGTAGTTCCGTGTCGTGCCACTCCTAGTCGCCAAGTCAAGCTGCGACAAACCCGCATCTTGCCGAGCCTTTCGTAAGAGGCTACCGACAGCTATGTGTTCTGTCCGTTGTACCAGTGCACTTTGCCGGAAAAGCTCGTCCGGGTCCAAGTCTAGAACGCCCTCAATAGTGCGCCGGGCCAACTTAACCTGAATCGGCACGGTAGGCCAATGCAAGGTATGGGTCGGTGAAACGGCTACTTGTTTAAATATATTAAAGTCAAACAGGGGAAAGAGTTGACGGTCATCATCCGCCTTCCATTGGGCAAAAAGCGGTGTAAAATCATTCCGACGTATTTCGGCCGTCGTCCATAAAGTGGTGATAATGAACGGCTCTATGCCCAAAATTCGGCTAATGCGGGGTAGGCGTTGGATTGAGTCAGTCGTCATAGATTCAGATACGTTTAATCTGTGGATTTAAGAAGTAGAACGTCTCCAGCAAGTCTTGCTGATTTTGGGTTATCTTCATATAGGTAATCACTTTTTTAAGGGCTTTGGCTGGCAACCGACCGGCCAGAACGGTCAATGTTCGAATGTCAATGAGTGCTTCATACTCCGCATATTGCGCGTGGCAGTGTGGTGGCAGGTGTTCACGAGGAAACACACTGATGACAATTCCGTCAAAAAACTCAAAAACAGGCATTGGCTGGTAACACGGTAGGAACAGCCAAATATACGAAAAGGTGCCTAATTAGGCACCTCTCTTTTAATACTTCCTAACTGTACTTCAAAAATCACCTGGTTTACCCTCGCTTATAAGGGAGATTTTACTGAGAAGCTGTTTGAGTTAGTGATTTGAGACGAAACGTGGTGGATTTTGGCTGTGTTCTGCGGCCAAAGCAATGAACTCAAACAGCTTCTACATGCGTCCCTTTATAGCCAACATTGGTTTATTAGGCAGGCGGGGTAACACCAGTTGGGCAAACTGTTCCGCTTCCTCGATCAATGGGTAGCCAGAAAAAATGAATGCCCGAATGCCCATATCCATGTAACGGTTAATTTTTTCTACTACCTGATCGGCACTGCCAACCAACGCACCGCCTGCGCCCGACCGGGCCTTGCCAATGTCGGTCCAGAGCAGGGGCTCCACAAAACCGTCTGTGTTGGCTTCGTTACGGAGGGCGTTTTGTCGTAGTACACCCAGCGACCACGAACTTTGCGACGCACTTTTCAGGGCCAGACCGCGCACTGAATCAAATTTTGACATGATGTGCTGTGACCAGGCCCGGGCTTCGGCTTCGGTCTCCCGCACAATGACATGGATGCGCAGACCGAAGTCAATGGTTCGCCCGTAGCGGGCCGCCCGGTCAGCTACATCCTGCATACTGGCGTAGAGCATCTCCTCGGTTTCGGGCCACATCAGAAACACGTCGCAGTAGCGGGCACACACGTCCCGCGCGCCGTCTGATGTGCCACCGAAATATAACAGGGGGCCACCGTTCTGCTGATAGGGCTTTACCGGGGCGGTATCTAAGCTGATTTTTCCATATACCGGCCCGTCGTGTTCGATGCGGTCACTTGTCCAGGCTTGTTTCAGGATCTGAATGGTTTCAACGCACCGCTGGTAGCGCAGGTCGGCAGCTTCGCGGTAGCCGGGCAGGTCGGAGTTGATGATGTTGATCGTCAGTCGCCCCTTAAGCATATGGTCAAGCGAGGCCAGTGTCCGGGCCAGCATCGGCGGGTGCATCTCCCCGCAACGGATGGCGGTCAGCAAACTGATTTGCGTTAGGTCGGGGGCCACACCGGCAGCAAAAGGAATCACTTCCTGACCGGGCATGTAGGACGTCGGCAGTAGCAAGTTGCTGAATCCCAGTCGGTCGGCCGTCAGGGCGATATCCCGGCAATGGGCGAAGGTACTGCGGGCCGGATCACGAACGCTCAGGAATTCGGTGTCTTCTCCGCAGAGGTCCGAAAACCAGGATACCTCGCAACTGCGCTGCACGGTTCGGATGCAAACCGATTGAATAGGTTGATGAAGCATAGCAGCAAAATTAAGCACGGACAGTTTTCATCCGCCAATACAAGAGCAATCCAACCGCCCCGGCAATGGCAACATCCCGTGCTTCGCGGCCCGAACTATTGCTCAGCAGCCAGCCACAGAGCAATACAGCCAGTACTGAGATGGCCAGTCCGCCAACGACCCGAAACTGCGCGGGTGGCACAGCCTCGGAGTGCCAGTGATGCGCGAATCCGGTCACGAACTGCCGGCCGGCCCGTCTTCGCAGGATGGGCAGGGCCGCGCTGGTCAGCGCAAAATACGACAGCCGGATAATTGTGCTCAGGGTTAGCGCGTACAGGAACGTACCCGTCACGGCCAGTAGTAATTGCAGGGCCGCCGTAATAAAAATGGCGACGAAAGGCGTGCGAAAACGAGGGTGCGTAGCGGCCAGCCAGCCCGGGAGCTGCCCCTGTTCAGCCATGGCATACAGCAGTCGTGGACCGGTCATCATCAGGGCGTGGAGGGTGCCGAGGGCCGTAAGCAAGGCTACCCCGGTAATTAACGAAGCCCCGCCGGAGCCAATGAACTGCCGGGCCGCATCGGCCAGTGGCCGCTCGGATTGGGCCAGATCGGGCAATGTACCAATACAGACCACCTGTACAGCTATGAACAATACCGCGACAATACCAATAGCGATTAGCAGCGACAACGGAATCGTTCGCTGCGGTTGCTGCACCTCGCCGGAGGGAATAGTTGCCACATCGAAACCCGAAAAGGTAAAGATCAGTAATAAGACAGCCTGTGAAAAGGGCGTATAGTGGGGTAAATCGGGCCGTGTGAAAGCGTGGCTATCGACAAAAAACAAACCCACTCCGGCAAACCCGCCAATGGCCAGCAACTTACTGATGGTGAAAACTGAATTGACCCGCGCAGACCCTTTCACCCCAACGTAATTCAGCAGCGCCAGCCCAGCCACTAAGCCCGTCATTAGACCGGTGCGCTCCCAACCTCCGGCAAGCTGCGGTCGGAAAAAAGCCGCGTAGTTGACGAAGAGGTTGCAGATCGACGCGAAACTGGCCACCCGCGAGAGCCAGAACAGCCAGCCAACCTCGAAACCAACCAACGGCCCATAGGTCACACGGGCGTACAGATAGGGGCCACCCGTGCCACTGAACCGGCTGCTGACTTCGGCAAAGCACAGAATAATCAGGGTTACCACGGCGGCACTTACGGCGTAGGCCAGCAGGCTCCAGGTACCCACTAAAGCGTAGAGTTTAGCGGGTAGGCCCAGAATACCCGCCCCAATGGTAATGTTGATGATGAGTGCGATAAAATCGAACCGGCCAATGCCGCGCACTAAGGCAGGTGATGAAGTTGGTATCGACAAGGTAGTAACCCGTTAGGTACGACCTCAAAGCTACTGGTTAATCGGCTTCCATGTAAGGCGAAGGACCAATCCTACATACCTGCAATTCGCGAAAATCGCCTGACGGAGCAGAAAAATACAGCAGCCACCATCGTATTGCCGGAGCGGGCAGGAAGCAGCTGCCATAAATTGGTTTCAGAAAGCGATTCCAACCTGAATACCGGCGGCCCTGCGGCAGATGGGCTGCCGTGTTACCTCCCTTAGCCCCACCGAACTGGCAGGTAACCTAAGCGGCTATGACGCCATTGTCACGGGCGTTCGGGCCTACAACACCAACGACTGGATGGCCCGCCACAGCCCAGACTGCTGGAGTACGTCAAAGACGGCGGCAACCTGATTGTGCAGTACATAACACGACCGCCTTACCGGCGAAGACGCTGCCATGACGTTCATTGACCCACAACACCCGCTGCTGAACACGCCCAACCGGATTACCCAGGCCGATTTCAGCGGCTGGATTCAGGAGCGCGGTATCTATTTCGCCCAGGAATGGAGCAGGGAGTACCAGCCCATTTTCTCGGCCCACGACCCCAACGAAACCCCCAAAGAAGGCAGCCTGCTCTACGCCGATTACGGCAAAGGCCACTTTATGTACACGGGTCTGGTGTTCTTCCGCGAGCTGCCTGCGGGTGTACCGGGCGCGTACCGCCTGTTTGCCAACATGATTTCGGCGGGAAAGTGAGTGAATGCGGCTTACTGACATAACTAAACGTATGCACAAACTACCGTTTAGTTAATATGTCATCACCTAGTTGGAATAGCTATGGTCGCCATACTAATTTGCATGGCGACCATAGTTTAGAACCAGGAAGGAATCTGTACGCTAAATTATTTGTCACTGACAATCAACCGATTGACATTCATTAAGTTGTCGTACATATACTTGTTGGGTGCATCGGCTTTCCAGTGTTCGTTTGCCAGCGTCCGGGCGACAGGCAGCGGGCCGCAGGAGTTGAGTTCTTGGCTTGCATTTCCAGCGTTCGGGCGACAGGCAGCGGGCCGCAGAGGTTAGGTCTTTGCTTATTTGGCGGGTTCTATGTGACAAGTTAAACGCCCCAACAGTCAAGGTTTAGATTTGTGTGTGCCTAAGAATGTTGTAGAAACTGTTGACACTTTCGATCATAGTTACCATCTTGCAAAGCCGTTAATCATTCGGGTTGTTGCACATCATCTTGAAGTTTGCAATGCGAAAACCACAAGAAAATTGTGATTTCATTTTTCAATTGTTTCTAACCGATAAATTTGAACAGCGATGAAAACAGCATTGGAGGTTAAAGTCAAGGGGGCATTGCTACCCATGACAGTTTTGGAAACTGTGAAAGCTCCTGTTTCTGAGAGACAAAAAGAGGTCTTCGAACTCATTGACAAAGAAGACTTCGGTAATGTCAAACGGAAAGTTAAGCATGAATTCCAACAGTACGGAATAGAAGCTGACGAGAACTACTTGAACGAAGGAATACTGTCACTGAAACAGTACTATGCAATTTGTTTCATGGACGACAATCCACATGCCATTAGTGATGCACTGGATCCATTCTGGCATGCACACATCTTGCACACAATTGACTATCATCAATTCTGTGCAAAGTTGGATATTGACTACATGCACCATGTACCCAACAATCCCGATGACAGCGAAGAGAGCGAAAAATTGCGCGTGATCTACGACCATACACAAAATGTGTATGAAAAGTGTTTCAGTTGGATTTCACCAACATTCAATGATGTGAATGTGCCAGCAGAGAAATTAGTGTGCACACATTACACGCAGAAACGGTTTGTCAAAGAAGGTGATTTCGCATTTGAAAGACAACAGCATCTTTGTGACCTTCAGCAGTCAATCAAGCCCTTTTTGAACTAGGAAAAAGCGGTTCGGCACTTATTGTATTGGCTTGTTTTGTTCACGAGTACAGCTTGGATGTCGTGTCGTTGATGTGTTCTCTCAGCACCAGCGACAGGCAGCAACCGGAAGTTGGCCAGGTGGTTGCTTGTCAGTGTTTCAAAAGGGTGATGCCGGGCTGCTACTTGTCCCCGGCGACAAGTAGCAGCCCGGCGTTTGTGTGCTTTTTTGCACGTTGGCGTTGGCTGGCGACACCAAGTTGCCCGGCGTTCAGATGCCAACCGGCTTGGAATACGTGTTGTTGATGAGTTCGTGCGGGTACGCTTGTTTGCCCCGGCGACAGGTAGCTGCCCGGCACTCATAAAGCAGCCCAACAGCCACCGTGTTCGCGGGCGAACGAACCCAGAAGAACGCATGAGTATAAAAAGCCACCTTGGGGCCTTATATTTACCTTGCTGTCAGTAGCCCCTTCGTGGGAAGATCGTCCTTGTTTGTTGGTGCTTATCAACCCGTCCAACCGCCCGATTTGGCTATTCCTCATGGAGTGACTTTTCACTTCATGCTTTGAGAACCCAACTGGTAGGAAAGCCTTCGCTTTTACTCCGTACATCCCGATTATCGTCTTTCTAAAATAGCCCGCTGATAGCTTGTTTTGTTCATTGCTAACCATTTTTAAGTATGAAAAAGCAAGACAACTACCTGGCTATGCCCGTCGTTCACCAGCAAGTGGCGGGCATCGATATTGGCTCACAGTTCCATGTGGTGGCCGTGGGCGACGATCCAAAACAAGATGTACAGCAGTTCGGCGTATCGACCAAAGAACTCTTCCGACTCGCTGACTGGCTGCATGAACACGAGGTTAAGTATGTCGCTTTAGAAGCCACTGGGGGCTACGAACGACCGTTAGTCAATGTGCTTCAGGAGGCTGGTTTCGAGGTTTTAGTAACGGCCGGCGCCAACACCAAAAACTACCGCCGTTTCAAGTCTGACACCTCGGATGCCATTCACATTCGTACCCTGCACAGCTTGGGTTTACTACCGCCCATCTTTTTACCAGACGAATTTTCTACTCTGATACGGCCTTTAGTGCGGTTGCGGAAAAGTTTGGTTGAAGATGCTGCTGATTACATCCGGCGTATTCAGAAAGCCCTGCGGGCGGGTAATGTGCGGTTAGATACGGTACTGACCGATACGAATTCGGTGTCGGGTTTGCGTATCATTGCCGCTATTTGTCAAGGCCAGGAAGACCCGCTTAAACTGGCAGACCTGGTGGATAGCCATTGCAAAAAGAAGCTTACAGAAATCATTGAACTGTTGCGAGGCAACTGGAACGGGGCTATGCGTTTTGAAGTGCGGAGCAATTACCGGCTTTACCTGAACTTACAGGCTGAAATCGCCGAATTAGATAAGGAACTCGATCAGCATTTCACTGACCATACCAAGGGCCTAGAGCAACCTGCTGCTGTAGCCAATCCGACGAAGGGTCGTCAGAAACTGCGGCAGTCGCGCAACACGCCCCGGTTGCCTATTGAGGAATATGCCCATAAACTGTTAGGCGTTGATCTGAGCAATATACCGGGCTTCGGTCGGGATGCGCTGCTGACGTTCATGGCTGAGGTGGGCGAGTCTATTGCCAAATTTCATTCGGCCAAAGCCTTCGCCAAGTGGTTAGGCTTCACCCCCAATAACAAAGCGTCTGGTGGTAAAGTGTTGTCGAAGAAGACGTTGAAGAATAAATCGACCTTGCCCAACACGTTTCGGATGGTGGCTAATTCACTGGGTAACATGAAAAAGCCCAATCCGATGACGGCGTTTTTTCAGCGGATTGCGTACCGGGCTGGCCGAATTAAGGCCATCACCGCCACAGCGCGGAAGTTGGCGGTCGTGGTTTACAAAATGCTCACGACAGGAGAAGCGTATGAGCCAACCAAATTGATGCGGGATATTGCCTCGGTAAAACAGCAGCAGATCCGTCAAATGAAGAAAAAGCTGGCCAAGTTTGGGATAACGGGCGCAGATTTGGGTCTTTTTACTAACTTGTCAGCGAGTTGATTATGAGCGCGTTAGAAAGCATGCGTACATCGGACAGGGGGTGTAAATGTCTCGCTACGCTCGTCATCAGCCCCCTGGGGCGTTGGGTGCTTCATTCATGCTGTTTCAACCCGATTACACCCAACAGTCATTGTACGACTTATGGGCTGGCTTAGACCGCGCCAGCACGAGACGCCATTGCCGATGCACCGCGTGGTGGAGTAACGGGGGATTGTGGGGAGTAGTGGGGTACGGGCGGGACGGGGTTAAGTTCGCTTTCTTCTCAGGTAACGTGCGGGCGTTCGGCAATCAGCTTGGAAAGGGTTGTGAAAGGGAAGTATATTTTATTTGTATTATAATAATTGATATTAATTATGGAAATAAGAGATACTTTTGCCTGTATATTGAATGATAGCACAAAGCCGTTAGTTTAGGAAAGACGGTAGGCAATGGCTACATAGCTAATTTCTCTTTATTAAATCATGGAATATGAAATTCGGTTATCTGGTGCAGAAGAAGACAAAGGGGCCATTGAATTTAGCCGCCTGACAGGTCTTGCCAATGGGGTAAAGAACATTGCCAGGGGCGCACTTCAGATTAGGTTAAACGGATTTAGTAGATACAGCAGGAAATCTACGTCCATAAAGATGAAGGATGCCCTTAAAATAAACTTGATTGGTCTTAAAGAGAATGATTCAACTGTTCTATTAGTTGAATGTAATCCATTTAGCGAGTCTCTACAAGGCATTCAAGGAGAAGTTTTCAACCCGTCACTGTTAACAACTTTACCGGCTTTGACACCAATGTCTCTATTTATGGAAGCATTCAGAGAAGCCTTATCTGCTAACAGTAGTGATGGGACATATGAATGGCTTGACCGGCCACTTTTGACTGATTTAAAAAACTTTAGAAGAATTTTTTTAAATAAAGAAGAAGAAATAGGCTTTTCCAATAGAGGCTCAGTACCTGAATTAAAATTACATCAGTCAGATTTTGAGAGAATAAATGTATTAGAAGAATTAACCCCTGAATCTAAGGAGATAATGATTGCTGGTCGATTAGACGAATTAAAGTTTATTGGATACAGGGTTCGACTTGAAACATCAAATGGTCCCGTAAACGGTGTTGTAAAAGACAGTATGAAGCACGAAGAAGTTAGTTCGTTCTGGGGTAAACATGTTACAGTTATAGGGCGGGGCCATTACAAGCCTAATGGTAAACTTTCATTTATTGAAATTAGTCGAATAGCAGAATCATCATCACGGGATGCGCTTGTATTCCGTGCAATGAAAGCCCAGACTATTGAACAGCAGATTGAAAGTCAGTTAAAGGCAGGGCAAAACTACAATAGGTTAAATGAATTAGTAGGGCAATGGCCGGGTGACGAGCCGTTAGACAAACTTCTTTTTCAATTGTCAGAATAATGCGATTCTTGTTGGACACAAATATCCTTCTTCACTTGCTCCGGAAAAGTGACCTGTACAAAGAGACTGACCGAAGGCTTGCGTTATCTAATTCGGAAAATATAATTATTATCTCAACCGTCTCTAAGGGTGAGTTAATGGCGCTTGGCAAAAGAAACAATTGGGGAGAGGCAAAACTTGTTGGACTAAGTAGCCTAATGAATAGGCTTATTATAGTTGACGTTGTGGCAGAAAATGAAGCAATGTTTGAGGCATATTCTACAATGGATTGCTACAGCCAAAATGCGGTTACCGGTGACCCTTTACCGAAAGGTTATACTGCACGAAAAATGGGGAAGAATGACCTCTGGATAGCCGCAACAGCTTACTTGGCAGATGCCACCTTAGTAACTACAGATGGAGATTTTGTAAATTTGGCAATCAAACATATAAGAGTGGAACATATACCCTCTTAGCCTTGCAAACCTTTACATGCCCTAAAAACCCACTCCACAACCTCCCGACCCTCCCTAATTTCTCCCTCCGTCAAAGGCGGCAACCCCTGTACATGGCGAACAAGGTCACGGTTCCGGCTACAATAGCGGGCCATGAGGTAGGTATAGATTCGTTGATTGTGCATAGGTTGGTCCATTAGATCGTAGGGGCAAGGATGCCGGATGCTTAATTTCAGGATTTACGTCGGTCCCACTCCGTCAGGCGCAGGACTCAAGATACAGGGAGGTTAGGGTAAGGTTCAGGTTTGCACCCAACAAAACGAGGCTGAACACTCCCTACGGTCGTGTCAGGCCGTCGTTTGCGTTGGGTGCAGTAGCAAAGCATTAAAAAGAGCTTCTTGTGACAAGCCGTTCGGCTCGAACAGGGGTACTTTGCCCTGTTATTAGCGGGAACCGTCACCGATAACGATGGGAGTAAGCCGAAAATCCCGCATGAGAGTAGGCGCAATCTGATTTAATCTTATCTGAAATGAAAAAGTTAACATTTCTATTCTTTTTTCTTTTCTCGTGCAACGAATTTTTAGGTTACGCACAAACCCCGAATCAAAAATATATGTCTGCGACAGGAACAATTTTCCTATACGCAAATACGATCAAATCCGACGACTATTCAACCTTTGAAACAATTTCCAGCAGCCCTGCCAGTGAATCAACTGTTAAAATGTTTGACCGGGAAGCCCAGGGTGGAAAAGGTGACTGGATATCCCCGGGAGCCAATGTTTATGAGGTAAAATTCAATGATAAACTGACCACCAAAATCAGAGTTCGAGAAAATGACTTTAGTCCGGAAGCCGAAAAAGAACTGGCTAAAAACTATGCATTCATGATGGGGCAACTACCCGCCTGTTTGCGGAAAGGTGTTCAATTTATAAATCTCATGAAGGGCGACCGGGAGTGGGGCGGAAATTCCTCAACGAAAGCATTGGATATTCAGATTGGGAAAATATCAGACTCCTACAAGGCGCAGGGTATTATGGAAGAGACCCTTGTTCATGAGTCCTGTCATGCGGCCTTGGATCCTCTTTTTTACGGAAAAGCCGATTGGAATACTGCCCGAAATAAAGATACATTATACATCTCTCAATATGCTTACGACAACAAAGATCGGGAGGATGTTGCCGAAAGTTTTGTACCTTATTTGGCTGCAAAATACCGTAAATGTCGGATTTCAGCAGACCAGGCGGCAGAAATCAGCAGTGCCATCAAAAACAGAATGACCTTTTTTGACGAAAAGAAATTAGATTTAAACCCAATTTCGACTGCTGTCCTGAGATATCAACCTAGCATGAAGCTCGGCGAAAGACTGCTGGAAGGCGAAAAACTGCTCTCGGCCAACGGTAAATTTCAACTTCGGGGCACCCCAGAGGGCAATTTTGTGATCGAAGAAGTGGCCTGTAACCGAGCCATCTATAACTTTCCCCTGGCTGGGCCCATCAACAATCCACCGGCCGTGAGTTGGTTGAGTTACAATCCCGATGGTAATATCTGCATCGGCAGTAAGCAGAACAAGGGTTATTGCGCCACCAACGGAATAGATGCAGTAACTCCGGTCATTATCTACAAGAGCGAACGGGCTACGCTGACCAATGATGGCCGGTTTGTACTGATCAATAAGCAAGGTGACGAGATATGGGCGGCTAAATAAACGTCAATAACGGGGCTTTGTTGCATGGCTCTTTCGAGGTCAGCTTTGATTAGAACCAACCTGATAATTGGACGAATCAAGTGCCTATTTGAGCGGGTAGTGATTACTTGAAAGAGGTTACTACGCCTTCAAAATGGACAATAATCAGGCTTTGCAGACAGTTTAGGAGCCATGCAACAAAGCCTACACAAATGCAAAGAATTATCCTGCCTCAATAACCTAAATGTATTATATTATGGCAACCGGATTATCATTACATATTGGCGTTGAGATGCTAAATAACAATCATTACTCTGGAGAATTTCCCATTCTTCAAGGCTGTGTGGAAGACGCAAAGACAATGTTTGAAATTGCCAAAAAAAAGGGATTTAAATCCCTGACATTATCTCCGCTTTTAAATACAAAAGTTATAGCTGAAGATGTAAAAAGAATAATCTTAAATGCCTCTACAAAACTTAAAGATGGGGATACATTTTTCTTGACATTTTCAGGACACGGGGCGCAGATTCCAAGTAATGTTGAGCCAGATAACTTCAATGAAACTTGGTGTTTTTTTGATAGAATGTTAATTGATAATGAATTAGGTTCTCTTTGGAGAGGCTTCGCTAAAGGAGTTCGTATTGTTGTTGTGTCTGACAGTTGCCATAGTGGAACAATGTTTGAAGTAAATCTTTTAGTTGCAAGCCATAAGAAACAAAGTACTATTAAATCATTAAAATCGTCTGTGGCTTCAGCTACATATTTTAAAAATCAGCCTATATATGACTCTATCTTAAATAACAACCCTCCGATTAATCTATCTAGCTTGAAGTTAGGGATTCTTTTTATAGCTGCTTGCCAAGATAATCAAGAAACACAGGATGGGCTTAATAATGGAGTTTTTACAAGTTCAATAAAGCAACTTTGGAATGGGGGGAAATTTCAAGGTAGTTATAATGATTTTTATGAAGATTTATTGATAAAATTTACAGTACCTCAAAGAAAACCTCCTCAAGTCCCGAAGCTAACAAATGAGGGGCAGATTAAATTTGCTGATAGTGCTGCGTTCACAATTTAATCAAGAATTATCATGTTACGACAAACCTTACTTACCACCATTTTGATTTTCTGGCTTTGTATAGACGTAAAAGCGCAGAATGCTTACGTGTATTATAGTCATGCACCTTCTCTACAAAAAGATGCTAGGCTAATAGAATATATTAAAGCTGGAGATAATAAAAGTGATCGTAAGCCTGGGCTTCCACCTGTTCTAAAGATTAGAAAAGGTAGCCAAGCTTGTTTTGTTGTCCAGAATCCAAACCCACTTCTCTATACGTACAGTGTTTCATTTAAAACTATCAGTCCAGATGAACCCGAAGAAATAACAAAATTCATTTCTCAATTGTCACCTATTGTATCGAGGGGAGTATCAGGAACTGCTACAGCAAATAGTATTGATAATTATTTGTCTAACGTAGATAATATCAATAAATCGTATATTGATATACAGAAGGCCAGATTAAACTCTGATAATGTTACAGACTTTAGTGAGACTATAACAACCCTTGAAAACAGCATTGGCGATGCTGAAACTAATATAACCGAAGCAAATGATGCATATGGGGATTTAGATAAAGAACAACAGACGAAAGCTGCATCTATTCGAGCTTATCAACTGATTATAGAGGATAAAATTAATACAATAAAAGGAGATGTATCTGCAGTTAAAACATATAAGCTCAACGAGTTGCAAAGTTGCGTAGTAGTAGGTAAAGATAGAATGGTAGTGACGTTGAGTGCTGTCCCTAAAATTAAAGAAATTAAGGATCAGAAAGGTAAGCTGAGGCCAATAGATTCACTAGCTTCTTTTACTGTCAGTCCACAGCTCGATTATAGGATTGCACCGGCATTACTACTAAGTTACCCTCTTACTAATTCAGCCAAATCTTTTGCAGTGAAAAACGGAGTAGTTGTAGAGCAAGCAGTAGAATTTTCTCGACCCATTCTTCCTATTCTTCAAGTGAGAGACTGGCTAGCTCCCATATGGGGAGCTGTAGGGGTTAGACCTCGTGGGACAGAACAAGTTCCGGATTTGTTTTTGGGTATAATATGGAGTCCAATCGAATCACCATCTATAACCTTAGGCTTTGGTGCAACATTTGTAAATACACCTGTAGCTCTTAGTAAAGGTGGAGTTGGACTTCCACTCCCGGCTGATGTAGAAAAGTTGGATGATATAGTAGAACGAAAGTATTTGCCTGGGTTCGGGTTTACCCTTACGATAGGAAGTTTGAAACTATCGGGAAATTAATACTCTAGTAAATTACAGTTTTCGGCTGACGGAGCAAACTGACACACTTGTCAGGCTTTGACAAATGTGTCAGTTTGATTGTAATAATCCAAACGACCCGTAAAAGATGGTTGAGCAAAGCGGTTTTGGTGCGTTTTAATTAGCATCTTAATTCGGTATAAAAGCGAAAGCGCGTTGTTGATCGCTCTACGTGGGCAGGTCACCGCTGGTTAAACTCGGCGAGGCCGTCCCCAGCCCCGCCGGTCTCCAAAACCGTGCTTGCCAGTTTCCCGGCACACGGCTCCTCAGTAGCGTGGTGTCTGTCAAACATACCTCCCCTAACCACCAGGGAGGCTTTGAGTATGTACGTTGGCGGCTCGAAAACACGAAGTCTTCCATCCCCTCATCGTAGGTTGTCCTACGTGCTTTAGGCATATGCACCGTTACTTGCGCCTACTCATTCCACACTACCGTGCCTACGTCAGCATATCTCAGGCGTTACCCGGAGCGTTGGCTTCTTAGGCAATCCCTCCAATCAGCAGTATCCGGTTGGCACCTACTCAATCAATTTGATTGAGAACTACTGTTGGTTACTTCGTTCCTGATCACCGTACTCGAGTCCTTAGGATGATGCTCTCTGCCGGGTTTGGTGGGTGTGCATACTGGTCTGTCCTGTAGCAGCCAGTCCCATATCCTTCGCCTTTTGGCTACAGCCTGTTAACCTAAGTTGGCTGTTTACGTGTGACGACAGTTCAACCACATCTTTGCTTTCGCTATCCATATACTCTTGCTCGACGGGGTTCGACGTTAGGTTCGCCGTTACCGCCTTTTCACCCCGCTTTACAGATTGATGACCAGTCGCTACCGTAGGGGTGATGCTGTTACCCCTGCACCGGGGAGAGGGACTCACACCCTCACGGTTATCAAGTTGTCAAGGTTCAGATTTCTCTTTACCTTGCCATCCATCCCCCACTTTCGTGGTTTCGGATGAACGAATCGCACACAAGACGCACGTCCTGGAGGAAGCTTTTCATCCCAACCAAGAAAGGGTATAAAGGTTGCGAGCGTCTCGTGTTCAGGAGAATAATTTGTCGCTCATCAGCCCTTTCGGGCGTTGGGTGGAAAGTAAAGGCTGTTACTCGCGGGGTAGGTTATCTGCGTAATGCCGGGTGATAACGCGCTCATAGGCAACCAGATCGATAAGCCTTACGGGATACACCTGGTGTAGTTCAACCAGGAACAGGACGTTAGAGACTTCACGCAGGACGAGACTCGTAAGCAGTTTCTTCACCTCAACGAGCAATCCATCCAGGCATCGGTGTTGTTTCAGGGGGTGAACCTGTACCCACAGGCTGTAGCCAGCGTTAGTTTACCGGGCCTTTGGAAACCCGGTCCGTTCGTGCCGGGAAACAGGGAACACGCCCGGTTGCCGGGTAGTATTCAGAGATGATCGTGTTTTTAATGCAGAGTTAAACCGATGATCCATGAACAAACCGCTTCGTTCTGTTGCCTGTCTCCTTACCGCGCTGCTGACCCTCAACAGCACAACGGGCTTTTCCACACCAATTGCCCCCACCAAACCGGGCGCCAAACGGACCTCTGATCCGGCGGTTGTTAAACTCCCGGCGGGATTTTCGGCCACGATCGTCGCGAAGGTGCTGGGATCGGCCCGGCACATTGCCATCAGCAAAACCGGCGACATCTACGTAAAGCTGGCGGGCCTGAAAGAAGGCAAAGGCATTTATCGCCTGCGCGACACCAACCACGATGGCGTTATTGATGAGCGGGTTGGCTTCGGCGATTACCCCGGCACGGGCATCCTGATCAACAGCGGGTATCTGTACGCATCGTCAAACAACAGCATCTACCGGTATAAACTCAACGACAGCGAGGAAGTCATAGCCCCCGACCAACCCGAAAAACTGGTGTCGGGCCTGCGCGAAAAAGCCCGCGACAAGTCGAAGTCGATTGCGATTGACAGGCAGGGAAACCTGTACGTCAACATTGCGTCGGACAATGACCGGTGCCGGGAGCCGGGCACGGGCAAAGGCATGATGCCCTGCTCCCTGCTGGATTCGGCCGCCGGAATCTGGCGGTTTAAAGCCGACGAACTCAACCAATCCTTTGCCAGTGGTACGCGCTACGCCACCGGCCTGAAAAACGTAGTTGGCCTCGACTGGAACAGCCAAACCAACTCGCTGTTTGTGATGCAGCACGGCCGCGGTGCGTTCGATGATTTTTACAGCAATTACTACACCCCACAGCAGAGCGCCGAACTCCCCGCCGAAACGATGTACGAGTTGCATCAGGGCGACGATGCGGGCTGGCCTTACCTGTATTACGACCATCTCCAGAAGAAAAAAATGCTGGCACCGGAGTACGGGGGCGATGGCAAAAAGACGAGCACGGCCAAAACCATCGATCCGGTAGCGGCTTTTCCGGCGCATCTGGGTCCGAACGGGCTGCTGTTCTATACCGGCACGGCCTTCCCTGAGCGATACCGGAACGGTGCGTTCATTGCCTTCCACGCCCAGTCGCAGGCGCTGCACAAAGGCTATCTGGTCGGGTTTGTTCCGTTCAAAAATGGCAAACCGTCGGGCCCGTGGGAGATCTTCGCCGATAATTTTGCCGGTACCGATCTGGAGAAACCCACCGGCCCCGTGCAGCACCGTCCCTGTGGGCTGGCCCAGGGTCCCGACGGTTCGCTCTACGTTACGGACGACCTGAACGGTACGCTGTTCAAAATCAGCTACCAGGCACCCGGCCACAAAGCCTCTGCGGCTCGGCAGTAGACCAGATCTCTCCAAAATCCAGGCCCTCATCACGCACGCTCCGGTACAACGGCCCGGCGGTGTGGGGGTTTGGGAGAAATTGCCGCCAAGATTATCTCCTTTGGCCGCTAACGGGTGAATTATTTACGGCATTCGCTGTTTTGCAGATAGACAATTTACTGCTATATGTTTGAACGCCCGATTACCGACTGGATGCCGCTGACAATGAACGAAGTTGAAAAGCGCGGCTGGGACAGCGTAGACATTGTGCTCGTTTCGGGCGATGCCTACGTCGATCACCCCTCGTTCGGTACCGCTGTTATTGGGCGTATCATGGAAAGCGAGGGGCTACGGGTCGCTATTGTGGCCCAGCCCAACTGGAAGGACGACCTCCGGGATTTCAAAAAGTTTGGTCGGCCCAATCTGTTCTTCGGCGTTACGGCGGGTTGCATGGATTCGATGGTGAACCACTACACGGCCAACAAACGCCGGCGCTCCAACGACTCCTACACGCCCGGTGGCGAAGCCGGTTTCCGGCCCGATTACGCCAGTACGGTCTATACCAAAATCCTGAAAGAACTCTACCCCGACGTACCGGTGCTGCTCGGCGGCATTGAAGCCTCTCTGCGCCGGGTTACGCACTACGATTACTGGCAGGACCGGCTAATGCCGTCTATCCTGGCCGATTCGGGGGCCGATATGCTGGTCTACGGCATGGGCGAGCAGCCTCTGCGCGAGATTCTGAAGCTGGCCCGCAAAGGCGTTCCTTTCACGTCCATGCGTACCATTAATCAGGTGGCGTTTATGCACGACAACACCACCGAACTGCGCGACTACAACGGCTGGAACTCGGTCGAACTGGCCAGCCATGAGGTGTGTCTGAAAGATAAAATGAAGTACGCGGCCAACTTTAAAATCGTGGAGGTCGAGTCGAACAAGTGGCAGGCCAACCGGATTCTTCAGGTTACCGGCAAGCAGACGCTGGTCATCAACCCACCGTTCAAAACGATGGAAGAAGCCGAAATCGACCAGTCGTTCGATCTGCCGTACACGCGAATGCCGCACCCGAAGTACAAGAAGCGCGGGCCTATTCCGGCCTACGACATGATTAAGTTTTCGGTCAATATGCACCGGGGCTGTTTTGGCGGGTGTAGCTTCTGCACCATTTCGGCGCACCAGGGCAAGTTCATTGCGTCGCGGTCGGAGAAGTCGGTGCTGAAAGAAGTCGAGGAAATTACGAAGCACCCGGAGTTCAAGGGCTACATTTCGGACCTCGGCGGACCATCGGCCAATATGTACAAGATGAAGGGTAAAGACGAGGCCATTTGCGCCCGCTGCCAGAGTCCTAGCTGCATACACCCGGTCATCTGCTCGAACCTCGACACGTCGCACAAGCCGATGACGGAGATTTACAAGAAGGTCGATGCGATGCCCGGCATCAAAAAAGCGTTTGTCGGCTCCGGCGTCCGGTACGATTTGCTGGTCGATGATTTCAACAAGAACAACCAGGACGGCAACCACGACGAATATCTGGAGCAGCTCGTCACGCGCCACGTATCGGGTCGGTTGAAGGTAGCCCCCGAACACACCGCCGACGATACGCTGCGGGTAATGCGGAAGCCGTCATTCAAGTATTTCAAGCTGTTCAAGCAAAAATACGATAAGATTCAGGAGAAGTTTGGCCTGAGCCAGCCGCTGATTCCGTACTTCATTTCGTCGCACCCCGGCTGCGAGGAGCAGGACATGGCCAATTTAGCCGCCGAAACCAAAGACCTCGGTTTCCAGCTCGAACAGGTGCAGGATTTCACGCCCACGCCCATGACCGTGGCCGAGGTTATCTACTACACCGGCGTTCATCCGTACACGCTGAAGCCGATAAAAACGGTCAAAACCCGCGAGGAAAAACAGGCGCAGAACCGGTACTTTTTCTGGTACAAACCCGAACACAAAGACTGGATCAGAAACCGTCTGGCCAAGCTCAACCGCCCCGACCTCGCCGAGCGGCTACTGGGAACGTCAAAGCCGGAAACGGGTAAAAAGCAGAAGTTTTCGCGCAAACGGTAGCCGTAGCCCGGACCTCCCGGTCCGGTAGCCGTAAGGCTAACACAATAGCTACATAATTAGCCTTATGGCTACCGGACCGGGAGGTCCGGGCTACTTCTTCCCGCTCCTTCTAATCGGCTTACCGTATTTGAGCATCTTCTCGGCGGCAATATCGCGACGGACGTTTACTTTCTGGTTCTTCGCCGATTTTTCGTGGTAAGCCGCGCCGGCGTCCTCGCGTTTGGGCTTCGGCTCAATGATTTTCATGTTTATTTTCGGCTGCTCATCGTCGGTCAGTTCGTCGGAAATCACTAAGTTTTCGGGCAGGGTCAGCATGGGGATTTGGGCGTTCATAACCGCTTCGATAGCCGTTTGCCGATCGGCTTCGGCGGGGGTGATAAACGAGATGGCAATCCCCGGACGGTCGGCGCGGCCCGTGCGGCCAATGCGGTGCACGTAGTTTTCGGGCGTTTCGGGCAAATCGAAATTCATCACGTGACTCACGCCCGCTACGTCGATGCCCCGCGCCACAATATCCGTGGCAATCAGGATGCGGAACGTACCGTCGGTGAAGCGGTCAACGGCGTCGAACCGCTGATTTTGGGCTTTGTTCCCGTGAATAACGCCCAACTGTTCCGCAAAATCGGTTTCCAGCAGATCGAATAGTTCATTGGCTAATTTCTTGGTCGAGACAAACAGCAACACCTTCGTCATGTCGGCGTCGCGCCGGAGCAGGAGGTTCAGCAGGTTCAGTTTGGTGTAGAAATTCGGCACGGCATAGCCCCGCTGTTCAATGGTGTCAACGGCACTGCCAGCGGGCGCGGCTTCGACCCGGACGGGGTTCGTGAAAAACGTGTCCATCAGGTCCGACACCTCGGTGGTGAGCGTGGCCGAAAAGAGCAGGTTCTGCCGTTTAACGGGCAGCAAGTCCAGAATTGTTTTGAGCTGCGTGCGAAAGCCGAGGTTCAGCATCTCATCCACTTCGTCGATAACGAGTCGTTTGAGGGCCTTCATCTTTACGGCCCCGCTCATCAGCAGATCGACCAGGCGGCCCGGCGTGGCTACCAGTACGTCGGCTCCCTGCTGTACTTCTGCGGCCTGGGGTTTCAGGTTCACGCCCCCGTACACGCCCACCGTCAGCACATTCATGTACTGCGTCAGTTCGCGCACGGTTTCGGCCACCTGCACCACCAGTTCGCGGGTAGGTACGATGATGAGAATCTGGGGCGTCTGAGCGGCCTGAAACTGCCACTGGCGCAAACAGGGCAGCAGATACGCAATGGTTTTGCCGGTACCCGTCTGCGCAATGCCGCACACGTCGCGGCCCGACATGGCCACGGAAAAGACGTTGGCCTGGATAGTAGTGGGTGTCGTATAACCGAGGTCTGCGAGAGCGTTGAGCAGCGGTTTATTGAGGTTGAGATCAGCGAAAGTCATAAAAGAAAATTTAACCGCATCGGCGGACCGACAGAGGGAACGGAGGTTTTCACCGGTACGCTGGAGCGGGAGAAAAAGGACAACAGGCTATCAAATTTCACGAGCCGACAACTCTGTCTCTCTGTGAAAATACTCGGTTCCTCTGTGTTAGAAAGTTACTGTTTAAGTCACGCAAAGGTAACGCTAAATCCCGGCGTCGTACCTTCGGGGCATGACACCCGATTTACAACTGAATTTGCTCAACAATCTTGGCATCGACGCGCTGAATCCAATGCAGGAAACCGCGCAAACCGCCATTCTGGATGATACCGATACGCTGCTGATGGCCCCCACCGGCTCCGGCAAAACACTGGCGTTTCTACTGCCCATTGCGCAATTACTCAACGCTGATTTGCGCACGGTGCAGTGCCTCATCCTGACCCCCTCGCGCGAGCTGGCTCTGCAAATCGAGCAGGTCTGGAAAGCCATGGGCACCGGCTTCAAGGTCAACACCTGTTACGGCGGCCATCCCATCGACACCGAAATAAACAACCTCAGCAATCCACCCGCGCTGCTCATTGGCACACCCGGACGAATTGCCGACCACCTCGACCGGCAGTCGTTCTCGCCCGACGACATTCATACACTCGTGCTGGACGAGTTCGACAAATCGCTTGAGCTGGGCTTTCACGACCAGATGAAATTCATTGTAAGTGGCCTGACGGGTTTGCGGAAGCGGGTGCTGGTATCGGCCACGGCGGGTGTTGCTATTCCCGGTTTCGTTCGGCTTAACAAGCCACAAACGCTGGACTTTACAGAAGACAGTGAGCAACCGGCCAACCTGACGATGCGAGTCGTGTACGCCAGCGAAGACGATCAACCCGACACGCTGGTCCGGCTGCTGTGTTCGTTTGGCAACGATGCGACCAATTCAGGCGGGGCCAATCCAGGCGGGGCCAGTCCAGGCGGGGCCCTGATCTTCGCCAACCTCCGCCATACTGCCGAGTATGTCAGTGCGCTGCTTAATGAGCGGGGGCTGTCGGCAACGACGTACCACGGCGGGATGGAGCAACCCGACCGTGAACGCGCCCTGATCCGGTTCCGAAACGGCAGCGTCTCATACCTCGTTACAACCGATCTGGCAGCCCGCGGGCTGGATATTCCCGATATGCCGCATGTAATTCATTACCAGCTGCCCCGCCACGAACACGAGTTTATCCATCGCAATGGCCGCACCGCCCGGATGCACGCCACGGGTACCGCCTACGTCATGTTGACCCGCAACCAGCCCCGACCTGAGTACCTGCCTGCCGATATGGACGAAGAAATCCTGCCCTCAGATCGAACCTACTCCCTACCCGCCCCGCCCGACTTTGTGACGCTGTACATCAGTGGTGGCAGAAAAAATAAACTCAGCAAAGGCGATATTGCGGGCTTCTGTATGCAGAAGGGACAACTCGACAAAGCCGACCTGGGCCGTATCGACGTGCAGGACTTTATGTCGTTCGTAGCCGTGAAGCGCGGCCGCGTAGAGCCACTGCTGGCCCGCATACGTGATGAGAAAATGAAGGGAAAGAAATATAAAATCGAGGTAGCCCGGTAAAGCGAGGTGCAGCCCTGTACAGTCATCTTAGTCCGTTTCGTCAATGGGTTTATCCGGCTCGGCGGGGTTTTGCTGAAATATCTCTTCGAGACGGACAAAGAGTTCGGGATGTTTTTCCTGCAACAGATCGGGTCGTTTGAAGAAATACTCCGACGCTACGGCAAAGAACTCGGCTTCGTTGGTTATGCCATAGGGGTCAATATCGGATTGGTTGGCCTTTATTTCGTTGACTTTGGTGTGAATCAGTTTCAGCCAGGGCTTCACGTGGTCTTTGTCGAGGAGGTATTCGGGCAATCCATCAGCGGCCCCGTCGGCCTGATCGAGCAGGTGGACAAACTCGTGGATGCCGGTGTTCGATTTACTACTGTCGATGTCGAAGCCCGCGTGCAGAGCCGGTTTGGAAAGGACCATCGAACTTTGCAGCGCCCCCCCCTGCCCTACCATACCGAGTACGTTCCGTTCGCTGGTTTCGTCAAAATCTTTGCTGAAGTTTCCGTCGTACAGCACCACATTGGTCAGGCGATAATAATCCCAGTTGGCAAAGCCGAAGATGGGAATAATGGCACTACTGGCTACGAGTACGCGGTCTGTGTCATTTACGGTAACGCCCACCCCTTCGATGGTGATGCGGGCCAGAAACTGGCCGACGCGGGTTTCGAACTCCTGCTTTTTGTCGTCGGGTAAATCCCGGTAATACCCTACGTGTTTAGTCAGCAGGTCAGGATACGACAGTGGTAATGGCGGGGCAGGTTCGCTGGTGGTTTTCTGACGCTTTACGTACCACCAGATCAGCCAGACAATGAAAAGAGCACCAATAATCAGGGCGAGTAAGCTAACAAGTGTGTCCATGATATGGGAATGATACCCGTGTAGAACCACTGCGCAACCGGATGGTTTGATGCGTGACGAATAACCGTACTTTTGCTGTATACCAATTTCACCCGCAGCTATGTTCCCCACCGCCCAGGACCCCGCCATCGTCACCGACGAACAGCGCGCTTACCTCCTCGACCTGCTAACTACCGGTCCTGCCAGCCTCCGCGCTGCCGCAGCAAATCTGACGGATGCTCAGCTTGCCTATAAAGCCAGCCCCAACCGCTGGTCTATCGGCGAGAATATCGAACACATCGTCCTGGTTGAATCAGCCATGTTTCAGGGCATTCAGAAGGGATTGAGCTACCCGGATAACCCTGACAAACGCGCCGAAATCCGCGTATCAGACCTCGACATTATCAAAGCCGTCCGGAGTCGCAATATGACGCTTCCTGCTCCTGAACCCGTTGTTCCGGCAGGCCAGTTTGCGTCGGTTTCGGGGGCGCTGGATGCGTTTGAACAGGCGCGTACGGCCAACCTGAACGTTGTTGAAAAAGCGACCGAAAACCTGAGAACCCACTTTGCCCGGCACCCGGCGTTTGGCTGGATCGACACGTACCAGGCCCTGCTTGTGCTGGGTCTGCACCCGGTGCGGCACCTCAAACAAATCGACGAAATAAAAGCCAGCGCGGATTTTCCGGCATGAGTAACGTAACTGAACCTGTTCCCTTACCCATCCTGTATCAGGACGATGTGCTGGTGGCCATCAATAAACCGCATGGCCTGCTGGTGCATCGTTCGCCCATTGCCGCCGACGCCAGCGAGTTTGCCGTGCAGCTTTTGCGCAACCAGTTGGGGCAGCGTGTCTATCCTGTACACCGGCTCGACCGCAAAACGGGCGGAGTGTTACTATTTGCCTTTACCGAAGCCATGAATGCCGCTATGCAGCAGCAGTTTATGAACGGGCAAACCCACAAAACGTACCTCGCCATTGTGCGCGGCTACACACCCGACACGCTGACGATTGACTACCCACTCCGGCGCGACGATGGGAACGGCGCGGGGGTTTTGCAGGAAGCTGTGACGCATCTGAAAACAAGCCAGCGTACCGAGATTCCGCTGCCCTTCGGCAAACATGAAACGTCGCGGTATTCGCTGGTGGAGCTAACGCCCGAAACGGGCCGGATGCACCAGCTCCGCAAACATCTGGCCCACGTACTCCATCCCATTATTGGCGACCGGCCCCACGGCTGTAATAAACAGAACCGGCTTTTTCTGGAGCAATTCGATATGAATACGATGCTGCTCCACGCCCGGCAACTCCGGTTTCAGCATCCATCAACAAACGAAACCATCACCATCGACGCACCGGTACAAACCGAATTTGCGCGAATGCTGGCGGTTTTGTTCAACTCAGTTCTATCGAGAACGTAATGGCCGCCAAAGGTCGTAGCTGCGCCGTGGCTGAGCAGTATTTATCCATCGACAGATCAACGGCGCGTTTAACGCGGTCGGGGTCGAGCTGCCCTTTGAGTTTATACGTGATGTGGATTTTCTGAAACGGCGCGGGCGTGGCCCCTTTTTCGCGCAGGCCATCGACCGTCATGCGAAAATCCTCGATCACCTGCTTTTGCTTATTCAGAATCAGAATCACGTCGATGGCCGAGCAACCCGCCAGGCCCATCAGCAGCATCTCCATGGGTCGCGCCCCGGCGTTGTGTCCACCAATATCGACCGAACCGTCGATATGCTGCGTTACATTCGACTGCCCGGTGGCTTCAAAATGGAAGGCATCGTCCACCCGGACGAGTTCGACCTGCATAGTCTGGTAGTCTGTGGGAGTATCAACGGCTTGTGAATCAGTCATGCTGTTTTTGCGTTTATTGGGTATCGTTCGTACTTTCAGGTACGCTAACTAAACAGTGTCATGTCCGAAAAATTCACCGATGACATTTTCGACCTCAAAAACGACCGGCGGCTGAGTGCCTATCTCTACCGGGCGGGTTTTGGCTGCTGGCTGTTGTACATTGTATCGGGTGCGCGGTTTATGCAGTCGTTTAGCCTGTACCGGACCGATTTTGGCGTATTTGCCTTCTTTTTAATGGTAGCCGGACTGTCGGCGTCGATGGTCTATGACTACTATCATCAGCCGGTTGAGTTCGCCCAGAAAAAGAAATGGCTCGCCATTAGTTATCTGGTGCTGGCCGGATTAATCTATTTCCTGATTCTGCACAACGAACCCGTCTCCGTCGATAAGTTATTCGGACAGGGATTATTTTAGGGTTTGGTTTGGGTCTTAGCTGACGCAGAAGTGGCTCCCTGCCCTAAAGGGAGCCACTTCTGCGTCAGCTAAGAAATTACGCGAGCCGGTTGATACAGTTGAGATCTTCAAAGGCCACCTTCAGCCGCTGCACCATGCTTTCTTCGCCTTTACGGAGCCACACGCGCGGGTCATAATATTTCTTGTTGGGCGAATCAGCACCATCGGGGCTACCCAACTGCGTTTGCAGGTAGCCTTCCTTCGATTTGTAGTACTTCAGAATGCCTTCCCACATGGCCCACTGCATGTCGGTGTCCAGGTTCATTTTTACGGCACCGTAACGGATGGCTTCGCGGATCTCCTCCCGGCTGCTGCCCGACCCACCGTGGAAGACAAAATTCACCGGGCGTTCTGCCGTTTTGTATTTCTCCTGAATGTGCAGCTGCGAGTTGTTCAGGATGATGGGCTGTAGCTTCACGTTGCCAGGCTTATACACACCGTGTACGTTGCCAAAGGCAGCCGCAATGGTGAAGTTTGGCGAGATTTTACTCAGCTCCTCGTAGGCGTATGCCACTTCCGACGGCTGGGTGTATAGTTTGCTGTCGTCCACGTCAGTATTGTCAACGCCGTCTTCTTCGCCACCCGTAACGCCGAGTTCAATTTCCAGCGTCATGCCGATTTTGGCCATCCGCTCAAAATACTTCGCGCAGGTTTCGATATTCTCTTCGATGGGTTCTTCCGACAGGTCAAGCATATGCGACGAATACAGCGGCTTACCGGTTTGCTCGAAATGCTTTTCGCCAGCGGCCAGCAGGCCGTCAATCCAGGGCAGCAGTTTCTTGGCACAGTGATCGGTATGCAGAATAACGGGAACGCCATACAGTTCAGCTACGTGATGCACGTGCATAGCCCCCGAAATGGACCCGGCAATGGCCGCCTGCTGTCCGTCGTTCGAGAGTGCTTTACCCGCGTAAAAGATGCCGCCCCCGTTGGAGAATTGAATGATTACGGGCGAGTTAACGGCTTTGGCTGTTTCCAGCACGGCGTTCACCGAGTCGGTACCAACGACGTTGACAGCCGGCAGGGCATAATCGTTATCGTTGGCGTGGCGAAACAATTCGGTTACGGTGTTGCCGGTGACAACGCCGGGTGCAAAGCGGGCGGCAGATTCAGTAGTCATTGGATTGGTGATTTTTTGGATTGATTCAAGATTAATTTTGTCGAAGCGACGAATCAATGCTACCGCTGCCGACGAGGGGTAAAGTTGGGGATAATCTCGAAATAATGTCGCTGGCAGGAAAATTGATTCGTTGGCAAAGACGTACCAACCGGCAAATAAAATCAGTAATCTGTTTTCTTATGACAGCCTGTTATCCTGTTTCTCCACGTGTCTTTGCCTGACAACCCGCTACATTTCCTAAATTTACTTTATGCTTCGCCCTCTCTTCATTCTGCTGATTCATCTATCCATATCTACAGCCCGCGCTCAGTTAGCACAGTCGGTACGGATCGAGATCCCATCGAACCCCACCGAGGCTGAAGCCTTCGACGTAACGCCCCTCGACGATCGGGGGGTACTGATGACCATTCGGACGGGTAGTTTTTTCAACAATTCAGCGTCCCAGTTCTCGTTTCAGAAATTTGACACCAATCTGAAACCGCTCTGGCAAACGACGATCAAACAGGACATTCAGTTTCAGCCGCTGCTTTCATACCACAGTCAGCAATACGTTTATCACCTGTTTCGCGAATACGACAGCAATCAGTTTCGGTTCCTGAAACTCAATATTGAGGACGGTACCATGCAAAGCATCGACGGGATTCTGCTCGATCAGTTCAACGTGCTGGGCTTCAAGGTCATGGGTAGTCAGGCGTACGTGAGCGGCTATCGAAACCAACGGCCTGTAGTAATGGCATTCTCGTTTTTCGATGGCACATCGAAGGTGTTACCCGGCCTATACGTCAACCATCTGGAAATCAGCAGTCTGGAACTCGACGAAGCCCGCCGGGAGGTAAACGTACTGATCCACTCCACCCGCCGACGCTGCGCGTTTTCGATCCGCACGTACGGCTATGACAGTAAACTCCTCCGGGTAGTCAACTTCGACAAAGCCACCAACAGCCTGATTTCAGGCAAACTTCTGCCCGTCAACGATCAGGAATCCCTGCTGGTGGGCAACTATTCGACCGACTGTACGCCGTATTCGCAGGGCGTGTACGTGACCCGCATCCGGCACCATCAGCCCGATGAACTCCCCGCCGATGTGTCGGCCGAAGCGGTGAAAAATATGCAGTACATCGAGTTTTCGGAACTCCAGAATTTCTTCAACTACCTCAAACCCAAACGGCAGGAGAAACTACTGGCAAAAGCCAAACGCAAAAAAGACGAAGGCAAGGATTATAAATTCCGCTACCGCCTGCTGGTCCATGACCTGCTGCCTTCGTCTGACGGGTTTACGCTCGTTGCTGAAGTCTATTACCCGCAGTATCGGGGTGGCAGTCTGGCCTACGGTGGCTACCTGCGCGGAGCCGACCGCTACGATGGCTTTCGGTACACCCACGCCTTTGTGTGCGGCTTCGACAACAGCGGCAAGTTCCTGTGGGACAATTGCCTGCCCATCAAAGAACTGGTTAGCCCTGACCTGACCGAGATGGTACAGCTCTCGCAGCAGGGCGACCGCATGGTGCTGGCCTACCCCAACGAAGGAGAAATCACGACCGAAGTCATTCAGAAAAACAAGGTGCTGACCCAAAGCGAGAATATTAAACTCCAGACCAACGCCAGCGATGAGCGGATTACCTACTCGGCACAGAATAATCTGATGGCCTGGCATGATCGGCATTTCCTGGCCTGTGGTTTCCAGAAAATTGCGGCATCGGGCAACTTTGCCAAACAACGCGAAGTATTTTACCTGCAAAAACTCACCTACGATCCTGACGCAAAGCCCGCTAAAACCAGCCCGGCCACTACCCGAAAAAACGCCGGATCAGAACGATAATCAGATTTAGCAGCAGGCTTAGCACGATGCAGGTCACGATCGGAACGTAAAACCCGCCCCCGTCTTTACGGTCAATACGAATGTCGCCGGGCAAACGCCCCAGCCAGGTCAGTTTATCGCCGAAGAAGTAGAAAGCCGCGCCAACGAGCAACAGAGCAACACCAACGAACATGAGGTATTTGGCAATTACGGGATTCATACCGGTTAAACACAAAAGAAGGCTGGGTTAATACCAATTTCAGGCAGATTCTAAAATAAATACAATTTAATACCACCCCTACTTGCTTTTCTGGCACAATACCCTTACTTTTGCACCAGATTTTACAAGCGGCATCCGTCGCGTTTCTGTCTCTCTCCTTTTTTACACGCTGAGTTAGGTCTGACAGAACTTTGTACGGATGTACAGATGGGTTTCTGGCTGGACGTTCCATGGATTGGAACAACTCAAAGCGACTATTCCGTGCGTGGGCTAATCGGTTAATTTTCTGGCATCTTCTCCCCTATGACAGGCTGGGGATGGATCGGCTAAGACCCTGAGGGGTCGTTGGGCAATTTACACTGGGCTATACGCGCTGTTCGCCAGCACACACTCGTCTTTGCTTGGAAAGTTGATACACAAACTTTCTAACAAGTGATGAAAACCAAAAAATCAAAAACAGATGAGCAGGACGACCTCCTGCTGGCGCAACTTGCTGCCGACGCCAACATTACCGACGAGGGTGAAGCACTTCAGGGCGTAATCGCCAAAGCAAAAACAACAAAGAAAAAAGCCACCGCTACCACCGAATCCGTTCCAGTAGAAGCGGTGCTGGCAGATACCGGCGTAGCAGATATAACAGAAGCGGCCCAACCAGACAAACCCGTTAAGACCAGGAAAGCGAAAGTTGAAACGTCTGTTGTGGCCGAAACGTCCATGGATGCAACGGACGATGACAGCGAGACGCCCGTCTCTGCTGCTGACGTAGCGCAACAGGTAGCCGAAGTCATTACGGTACCCGAAACGCCGATGGCCGAAGCTAAACCTGCCGACGCGCCGAAGCTAAAGCCAGCCGTTCCGGGACAGCCCGCGCCAGCACAACCCGTTGCCGAACAGCCCGCTCCGGCACCCGCCGATCCAAACCAGATTCTGTTCGCCGACCTCGACATTTCCGACGAGATTTTACGGGCCGTGACCGACATGGGTTTTACAAGCCCATCGCCGATTCAGGCCGAGGCCATTCCGCCCATTCTGGCTGGTCGCGACGTAATTGGACAGGCGCAGACGGGTACCGGCAAAACGGCAGCCTTCGGTATTCCCGCCCTTGACCTGATTGACGTGCAGGACCGGTCGGTGCAGACACTCGTGCTCTGCCCCACCCGCGAACTGGCCCTGCAGGTAGCCGAAGAGATCAAGAAACTCGCCAAATACAAGCGTGGTATCCGCATCGAAGCCATTTACGGGGGCGACTCCATTGACCGGCAGATTCGGTCGCTTAAAACCGGAGTGCATATCGTAATCGGCACGCCCGGTCGCGTCATGGACC
>Ga0209512_1000880_pt1 | contig 42359 bp, 49 predicted proteins | sample frozenSSSSmetaG_FD_184142 | JGI IMG/M metagenome (GOLD analysis project Ga0209512, IMG submission 184142) | Glacier valley bacterial and archeal communities from Borup Fiord, Nunavut, Canada, to study Microbial Dark Matter (Phase II) -... | ecosystem: Environmental > Aquatic > Freshwater > Ice >...
GGGGGGGGGGGGGGGGGGGGACAGACTCTTAAAGTCTAGACTCCCCATTTACATCACATACCTTGTCAATATACTTGAATATGCCCTGAATGCAAAGAGCACCAATAACAGTTACATGATCTCGTGAGAGCTACTCCCCTTCCTTAAAAAAGGACATAACACGTGACGTAAGGCCGTGTGAGTTGTGCGTGCCTGCATAAATTCCTAGTACATTTATCCATTCGCAAGACACGTATCCTGCTAATACTGTTCAAGTTGATGTTAATAATAGGAAAACATGGCATTTTCGCCCTTAGAGACTAGTATGATCTAGGTGGCAGTGGCAGCTCAGTCGTTTGCGATACTGTATAGATAGACAATTGAATGCCACCATCATTCTCCATATCAGCATCAACCAGCACATTCACTATCATTGTGAAAAAGGCAGAAAATATCGCTTGATGGAGGGGTTTTCGTATGATCTGAATTCATCTAATGCAAGCTTGAGCCCGTCGCTGAACCTGAAGCATAAACTGGGTATCTTAATTAACGTGCTTTCCCATAAAATGACATTTGGCAACGCCGCATGAGTGTCTAAAGAGTTCCGTGCGGCCATGAGGCTGAAAGAGCATGTTGGAATGAGTTGCTTTGTCGTGGAACCCCCCCACTCCTTAGACCAGAATAGAAGCCACCACTGTGGCTTATAACGTCCAAGCTTCCTCGCTCTCCGCAACAGCATCGGCAAGATAATCCGGAACTGAGGCAAGCTTGCTTGCGTCGGACTTTTCCTCCTTGACACCCTCATCGGCAACAGACAAGCTTGATTCTTCGCGAGATGCATCGTCCTCATCTTCGGAACTGAGAATGAAGGCCCCAACCCGTTGCCCATGGACTTTATTTCCTCCACGCTTAACATTCTCATTAGGAACAAGCAAGCCTGATTCTTCGCGAGATGGAGCAAGCAAGCCTGATCCTTCGCGAGATGCATCGTCCTCATCTTCGGAACTGAGAATGAAGGCGCCGACCCGTTGCCCATGGATCTTATTTCCTCCACGCTTAACATCCTCATTAGGAACAAGCGAGCCTGATTCTTCGCCGACATCGCCCTCGTTTTGCTCATCGGAGACAAAGCCGCTTTGTCTCCGCCCGTTCTCATGGACCCCATTTCCTCCATCCTTAACATCATCGTCGGTAACAAACAGGCCCGATTCTTCGCTCGGTACATCAGCGTCGTCTTGATCGTTGCTTCCCCGTTTCTCTTGGACCTCATTTCCTCCACCATTAACGTTCTGGGTAGAATGTCCAGACTTATTCGCCACCGGACTGTCGTCATCAGCCGTAGCAGCTTCATGCTTCTTACGGCGCTCATAGGCCTTAATCAAATAGTCATTAACATGCGCAGCTGGCTCCCAGGTTGGTTTATAGTTGCCAGCCCATTCAACGAGGTAGAAGTGACGACGGCGTTGCTTGATCTTGCGGTACTTGTCATCTAATAGGCGAATGACAGGCCACTCTTTACTCATTTCTTCGTTGCTTGGAGATGGAGTAGTAGATTTATCTGGACTACTGAAGTATTTGGACTTTTTCCCGCCAATGTAACTTCTAGCCTTAGATGCCGAGTTATCCTGTGACTTTTCTGGATATCGATGGGACTTTGTTGGGGTTTGCGAGCTTCGAAGGTGTCTTGTAGCTGGAGTGTGAATCCTAGAGCTAGACCTAGTGATACGTCCGGAACTGCTAGTAGATTCGATCTTCTGCGGAGATCCGGAGTCTGTGACCGAGATTGGCCGTGAGGCGCGAGTCGGCCTCCCATAGTATAGTTGAGATGATCTATCACGTAAGCTGTGGGAACTACCTAAATTCTCTCTTGACGCTGGCGACAACTGTGTAGAATGGATTGGAGTACGAGATGGCGGAAGGATAGGGATATTGCGCTTCGAAGGACGACCGGCGTGATGAGCTAATCTGTTAGGTTTAGCCGGTATGATATCGTCTTCATCCGAAGATCTCAATTGCTGGTCGCGTTCTGGGGAGTGGGCTTCCGTAATGTTCTGCTTTTCTTGGCTTGAGAATGTGTCTTTGGCATGATTTGGGGCCTTACGTGTAGGATCCTTGCGCTTGTCTTTCCTACTGATATTTGAGGCAAGAGGAGGATCTAAACCCACGGCAGAATCTGTTGTGTCCTCCTCCGTGCCTTCCGTGTCCTGATTGTTAAGGAGGGAGGAATGATACTTGCGCTTGTGAGACAGATTAGGCTGCGACAACGATGGCTGCGACAGGGAGGGTTGCTGGGGGATAGATGTATCTTCGGCGAATAGGTCGGCACTGGTCTCTCCCATTTCAATATCGCTGTACTCTCTTGATTCCGCAACGCTTGCTGATCCGATTTGATGCTTGAAGAGCCGTCGTCGTTTCTTTCCACTTTTCGCCCGCTTGTTGTATTTGGCTTGTTCCTCTTTCTCATTCTCCTCATCATATTCCTTGTTGAACTCCTTGGATTCGTAGACTTCCAGGGCTCTAAGAGACACCCAATCCAGGATGTTTTCTTTCCGGACAACTCTGCGCACGACCGGCTTGCCTTTCGGGTGCACGACGTACTGTGGGATCTTGTCGAATATGATAGTCTCCGCGATGACCCAGCTGTCCTCGTCGTCTGGTGGGAGAACATTGATTGGTGCCATTGCTGGACCGGATCCGCCTACATAGATGGGTCTGGAGTAGATGATGACGCTGGCGCTATTGAGATGGCGGTATGGCATGGAAATTGAAGTCGAGTAGCCGAAACAGTCAACGCCACTGAGCCCAGCTAGGCTCGCAAAAAGCTGAGAGCGCGCCTGTCGGCAAGAAAGTGCTCCAACGTGATGGAATGGCGGAAAGGTTGAAGGGTTGAAGGGTGGAAGAAGCGAGGCGGAATTGAGGAAATGCGATGACGTCTGTGTTTACCTATTTTCTGTTCTTGGGTGAGCGCGACGGATTCGGAGCGACGCGGTCGGGTGGCGTTGTAGATTGGAGTACTATTCCCTTTGTACCTGTTGTACCTTGTTGCTGCCTGAGGTTCAGATGAGCCGAACCTAGAGTAACGGTCAAAAGGATGACCTGAGGGTCCAGGGGCTGATGAATATGGTGACTGAGACTGAAACTGAGTCTGAGTCTGAGTCTGAGTCTGAGTCTGCTCTGTCTGTTAAGGCTTGGAGTTAGCCCGTAACATTGAAGGAGGCCGTGCGAAAATTACTGAGGGGTGACTGAAGTTGTAGAAGATGAGCCTCCTACCTGTACCCTTCAAAGAGGTTTAAAGTCAAGTGAGCAGTCGTACTTGAGGCCTATACTAAAAAGAAGCCCCTTTGTAAAATAGCTTGCTGGCGTAGGTAGGTCTTTTAAAAAGTGAAAAATCACTTGCCAACTAGGTCTATTCTGTAAAGAGCTTGGAGAGTGCTGGCTCTTCAACTATGTCTTTATTTTAAAGAACTTGGAGAGAAAGATCAAAATTAAGTGAAACAGCAGTAGGTAAAGCACTTATATAATGTTTGAACCCCTGTAACGTTTAGCTTGCAATGTACTATACATATGTTACAGTCTATACTATACGTTACCTATGGTACATTTACATTATATACTAAACATTGCGTAGTACATTGATAAATAAGGCATTTTAAAACAATTAGTGTTAATTTTTCATTTAATCTTTTAACTATATAAAAGCTAAGCCTTTTTACATAGTTGATTAATATTCTTTACTAATATAAATAATTTTAAGTATTTAATCTTAAACTATTAATTACAACATGAAATTACCACTGTATTATAAATTTAGGGGTTTAGCTTAAAACACAATTTTCATTATAATGGTCTTTATTACTTTTGTTAATAGTTGTTAGCTTGCTAACCGGATTAACTATCATCCACGCACATCTCCAAAGATAACTCCAAATATAACCTGAATTCTCAGGCGAAGCTGAAATCACCATTAAGCTATCCAAACGACGTCAACGACCAACAATCCAACATCCTCTCTCCTCATCTTGACCGCAACATCTCCTCTTCACCATGTTCGCCCGCACCGAACTCCCGTTGCGCACCGCAGCGATCAGCTGCCGAGTCCAGCCCACCCTCACAACACCATGCACATACCACACGATCTCCTCTCCCTCAAAACCGCAATCGCGCGACCCATCCACAGCTCGGCCTCGAGTCTCTTTTCTTGCGTCATCTCCTTCCCAGGCAACTCCCAGCTTCAAAATCGGCAGATATGCGTCTACAACGGCGTCGACCGCCAGCACAGCTTCGACAGCACAATCTTCTTCGCAATCACAGGCGCAGCTTCTCGATTGGAATACCTTCTTCAAGCTGCGCAAGACAAGGCGGCGTCTACAGTTGGGATCCTCAGTGGGCACGAGTTTGGCGGGCATGGTGGCTGGTGCACAGGCTCTTGCCATGTCGGATATGGATAAGATTGTTGGCCAGGTGCCGTTGGACCCATTCATCACGCTCGGCCTGCTCACTTTCAGCTGTGGAGGAATTGGCTGGCTGATGGGCCCGATTGTGGGAACGGGGATCTTTAATGGGTTGAATAGGAAGTACATTCCTGAAATGGCTGCTGTGAGTGATCCTGGAGGATGAGGAGGACATTGCAAAACCCGAGTGAAAGAAATGACAGCGGCTAATGAGAAGCAGAAAGAGAAAGAGTTTTATAACCGAGTCAAAAAGTTCAGAGTCGATCCTTCAGCGAGCTCCATGGCAAATCCGGTGCCAGATTACTATGGCGAGAAGATCTCGAGTGTGAAGGACTATAGGCAGTGGTTAAAGGATCAACGAGCGTTCAACAAGAAGAGGACTACTTATGTTGTTTGAAGGGTATAAAGGTGACAGAAATATTGAATATTGGGCAGTTTGCAGCCCATGTGTACTATGGAATATGTGTAAAATGGGCATACTGGCGTTACGAGTCTCCCTGTAGCTACAGATCATAGGAATAGTGTCAGGGCTACTAGGAAGAAACACACTCTCTCCATTCGTGTTCAGCCCGATTTCAAGAGTTCCTTCGTACTGCAATCTGTATGTGGTACGGAGACATATCTTTGATTATGGCTCGATAATAATGTTAATACTCGGGCCAACTGTTGTCAACGTCTTCTCTCCATGCTTTCAACCCGTCTTTTATGTCTAAGATCGTTCTTTTTCCATTTTTGTCAAGCCCAATCTCCTTGAGCTTCTTAGTAATGACCTGGGAATCATTGCCCAAACGACAGATGACATAGATGGGCGCATCATCAGGCACACTCTCCGGGAGCGATATATCTTTGCTTCCCTGCAACGTCGAGAATGGAATGTTGATGCTTCCCTCAATGTTGCAAATATCGTATTGAACTTTCTCCCTTACATCTAGAAGAACATGATCTTTCTTTCCAGCTGCCCGCCTTTTTGCATATTCTTTGGCAGATATCTGTTCTTCTGGTGATAGAAGTTGGACAGGTAAAGTTGAACCACAGAAAGCCACATAGTCAAGTGATCCAGATGTCAAAGAATTCCTTGTCAATCCTGCCTTTGCCGAGCAAGCGAAGCAATCAGGCCGCTTCGGACGCAACTGAACGGTGCGGAAAGGGCTCGAGCTGTTTGCCGAGAAGAGTAGAAGTGAGGGCTTAGCCAGAGGCTTTGCTCTTGATGTTTCTCCATTAGAGTTATCAGTATGTTTCAACCCGGCTACTATCAGCTTGATAGCTTCCAATGCTTGTAGGACTCCCATAACACCTACAACTGGCCCAAGAATCCCGCCGTCGCCACAACTGACAACTTGGCCAGCCGGTGGCGGCTTAGGGAAGATGCAGCGGTAGCAAGGCCCACCAGAATCAGATCCTTGGGGTTTGGCGGGGTAGTTAAGAACCATGAGTTGGCCATCCATGCGCAATGCTGACGCAGATACAAGTGGCTTCTGGAGTAAGACACATAGATCCGATATCAGATACCTTGACTTAGGATGATCTGTGCAGTCAAGTACGATGTCATACTGAGAGACAATGTCTGCAGAGTTTTCCGGCGATAAATGTTCTCGGTGGGCTCTGTATTCCACCTTCGGGTTGAGTCGTTTGAGATTCTGGATTGCACTGTCGACCTTCCAAAGACCGACAGTGGCGCTGCTGTGTAATATTTGGCGGTGCAGATTTGATACTTCTACTGTATCGCCATCCACGAGGCCTAACGTCTTTACGCCTGCGCCGGCAATGTATGCAGCAGCTGGGCAACCTAGGCCACCGGCACCAACTATTAAAACGGACGCTGAATGCAATCGAAGTTGGCCTGTTCATGTTAGCTTCGGGAGTTTAAAGGTGAATTTGCCACACTACTCACCTTGAATGCCAATATTTGGAACAACCATTTGACGGCCATATCTCAAATATTCCTCTGGTGAGAATGGCCAGTTATTACCTTCGGATATTTCATCAGAAGTATCTCCATTATGCCCATTCGTGTCAGACTTCTCCTCGATTCTTGCCAGCTCATCCTTGAGATTTCGCAACTCTTTTTCTGCTGCTTCAATCTGGTGCCGGAGAGCCTCAGCTCTCATATTTGCTGCCTCCATTATATCGAATGGTTTCAAAATACAGCGGACGTGGAATCGCAAAACAGAACAATATATATGTAAGAAAGAGAATAAGAGATGGTCCAGGAACAGTCAGCTCCAAGCACAGATGACTGTAGTTGTACAAGGGCGGGGCGGAAGTACCCCGCGGTACCTTGGCACCACTAAATATTCGGGCTGTCAGCCTTGCGACGACTCCAACGTCAGATCAGATCAACACGACTTTGACAATGGCGGAACCTGTTTTCGACAAGGAATTGCACCTTAAGTACTGGCGACGATGCCTCAAATCTCTTCTGCCCACCGAATACACGAGTACCGATTCTTCTCGTATGAGTTTGGGCTTTTTCATCCTCGCAGCTCTAGATATCCTCGGCGAAGGCGCTGACAATCTTCCCCCCAAAGAGAAGAGTCAGATTAAGACATGGATCCTCAATTGCGAACACCCCAATGGCGGATTCTGTGGAAGTCCGAATCATAAATATCCCATGGCATATTACTACGATAATGGAAGGAAAGGCGGGCCCCCAGACATGGACCCCGCGAATCTGCCGGCGACATTCTTTGCGCTTCTTGCTTTAAACTTTGTAGGAAAAGTCACAGATGCGGATCGCAATACGTGCCTGAGATGGTTAAGGAAGATGCAACGTGAAGACGGCAGTTTTGGGGAGGTGCTTGGAAAGAACGGCGAGGTTGAAGGTGGGAGGGATATGAGATATTGCCTATGTGCTGCCGCTATAAGGTGGATATTGAGGGGCGATACCAAGTCCAAGAGTCAACAAGAGATAGAAGATATTGATGTAGATGGACTGGTCAGGCACATTCGCGGTGGTGAAGTAAGCAATTGTTCTCAAGTGCTTATGGGACCTGCTGACTTTAGTAGACGTATGGTGGAGGACTCGGAGAGAGTTCTGAACACGAATCTCATGCTGGCTATACATATTGTGGAATCGCAGCTCTAAGCTATCTCGACCGTCTCCCGAAATCAATCTCAAGTCCTTGGACTTCATATTCCTCTGATGAGAAATTACGAGGTCTTACAAACCTTCAAGATACAACCCGCTGGCTGATGACAAGACATGTAGAATATACAGGATCAGATGACGAAGAAGATGAAGAAGAGCGGGAGAAGACTGCGAAAATGTCACTATACCCAGGAAATGGCGACGAAGACATGCCATCAGCATCAGGACTCTCTCTCGAGGATAAACATTTCATCGGCTGTAACGGTCGTGTCAACAAGCGGCCAGATACCTGCTACAGTTTCTGGGTCGGAGCATCGCTCGATGTAAGTCAAGAGGCTCCCTTAGTCACCTGTTTCATACTGACAATAGCAGATGATTGACCAGGGTAAGCTCATCGATAAGGATGGCGCGCGGAGATGGCTGGTAGAGAAGACACAACATAGAATAGGAGGGTTTGGAAAGGAGCCGGGATATCCACCAGGTATGCTGCGTTGCTATTATCTATTTTATATGATGTTAATGCCCAATAGACATCTATCATTCGTACCTCGGCCTCGCAACTCTCTCCATGCTCTCCACCTCCTCTCTCATCCCTCTCGACCCTGTCCTCTGCGTTTCCAACTCGGCCAAATCCAAAATCGAACGCGATATGGAAGAGTACTTCCGGCCTGACCCACCCGGCAAGTCAGTCTGGGATACCATCATGCTGGTGGGAGCACCAAAGGTGAAACAGGAACCCAATAGCGACCCGCCAAAGGAGGTGACGGAAGCAATGAAGGAGTATGATAGACAGAAGAGAGAGGGGACTCTGGGGCCAGAGTGGCAGTATGAAGAGAGATTTAGACCTGAGGATTTTGTGGAAAGAAAGGAGGGTGAAGGTTACTAGTGGATTGACATTGTGTGATACCCGAAAATTTAGAAGAGACTTATTAAATCCAGTCATGGTTTTGATAAATCCGGTCACAAAGCACTAGACTCTACTATACTAAGCTGTAAGCTACTCAACCACCCGCTTTGAGCCTGAGTAGGTTACAGCTCTCAGCTCACCACCGACTTGTCGTCGCCATGGTTGGTTTGAGCCCAGAGACTAAATATGCCTCTAAGCAAGTCCAGCACTCAGACACCACTGGCCTAGTGGTAGAGCTCTGACGACAACGACAACGAGACAGGTTAGCAGTGGGCTGGCGGCTACTCATCGTCGAAGTGGGTGGTTGAGTGGCTTAGAGCTTGGAGTAGTGGTGCTCAGTCATGAGATGGATATGTCGCCTAATACGTCCTTGTGTTTACCCCAGACTAGCTATACAAGTTCTTGTAGATAAATGGTTACGCAAGTGTTGACTTCCCGCATTCATTTCTTCACTTCGTGTTTCTCCACACTCTACGTCACCTGCCTCTTCACTCTTCCACCCCCCATTTCTCCCTCTTCTTCCCCAATTTTTTTTTACGTCTTCTCCATCCCGATGTCCTCACTTTCATCGACATTAAGTCTCCTCACCTCCTTCGGATTCCAGCTCTTGTCATCCAACATCCCGCTCTCCAAAATCTCCTCAAAGTTACACGCGCGAAGCAACCTGTTGGTTCTGTTCTCTCGAAGCTCCCGCCTATCTTCCTCCGAGCGTTCCTTCATATACAGCTTCCTGTAAGCCTGCACAGGCATGACGTGATATCCACGCTCATTGAGTAAGCAAAATGCAGGATGGATGACATCGGGGTCTGAGGGGGCAGAGCGTGAAGACTGAATAATTATGCCAACGTCGGCGGCCAGAAGGCAGGAGAGATCAGTGATGGAATCGCCTATATATATTGAGAGAGGACGGGAGGAGGAGGACGTGCTGAACTGGGAGAGCATCTTCTGCATTGCGAGTAATTTGTCGTTATTGGTCAAGAGGTGGGTACGTGAGAGTAAAGCCTGGAGTTTCTCAGTTCCTGAGCTTCAATTCGATCGTGCGTTTTTGAGATGTAATTGATGTTCGCAACGGGACAAGGAGAAAACTCACAATATCCAGCTTATATCCCTCAATTGCGCCAGTGGCGGTATTAATTTCATTCGACATCACCGGCACCATGTCGACTCTCTCCAACTCTCTTTTCTTCTCCCCCTTTTCGCCATCTAGCGCAGCATCCAACGCACCTCTAATCCATTCCCGTGACCAATTCACACTTACAACACCCCAGCTACGCAAACTGCGTGTTTCAATCTCTCCTATAAACTCTCGAAATCGCTTCCTGATCAGAATCTTCTCTTTTTCCCCGGCTTTCCTGTCTTTGATAGCGTTCGAGTGTTGCATCGGCGGCTGATCCGCCATCGTAAGCTCCCTCGCACGTTGCCGCAACTGCGAAGGTGTGACCTCCCTGAAAACCTCCGATCTCCCAACCCTCTCAATGCTCGCAAGTTCCACGGGCCTCAACCGGTCCATAAATGCCTCCTTTGCTTTGATGGAGTTCTGATTTAGATTTCCAAGAGGTTCGGCGCCAGAGCGCCCAAGGACCTTGAAGTACTCCTCCAAGTCCTGTACATAGCTCTTCTTGCATTCTTCCCATGACTTGGCTTCATGTGTTTCTCTGAGTTTTGAGCTTGATAGTGAGGGATGCTTGATGGAGATGGAGGTCTGAACGAGCGTCTCGATAGTGTCGTCGGTTGTGATTGTCCCGTCGAAGTCAAGGATGACGTGCCATTGCCTCGGGGATCCATTGGCTGAGGCATCGGCAGAGGAGGGTTTGGCAATTTTGGGTTCTATCATGGAACAATAAGAAGAGGGAGTGATTTTGTGTTTTGCGATGAGACAGAATGGATCGAGATGTCAGAGTCTTGAGCGACGGCATTCCAGGTCCCGCATGCCGAGAGTCAGAAATGATCTACAAAGACTACAGTTCATAAAGGAGGACACATGAAGATAAAATTGCATATTGAGTTGTCAATATTCAAGAATCAGGTTCTCACGCAATACGTCTCATTGCTCAGATCCATTGTTTCCTCTATTAGGTAGGCTATTACAATACGAGTGTGGCTCAGCACGTGACATGATATCTAGTTTTGGAAAAGGCATGTAGGATCGAAATGGGTATATGCAATTCTATCTAATGAGTATTTACTTCAAAGAGGCGAGAAGAAGCTTCTTATAGCCATCCACCGCCTTCTCCAGATCTGAAATCTTGACATGTTCATGATCCGAGTGTGCAAGGAGGATACTGCCGGGACCATACAGATATCTCTTATGATCGCCGTCCAAGTGCGGGATATCTGTGCCATAGTTGACTACGATTGATTCAAATCCTAATGTCATAGTTAGCACTCAATAATCCCAGTCGCCTAGCACTCTGCTTACCTTCAACATCATGATCAATCGGCACCGGATCATACGCCGTCCCAAACTCAATCTGCAGATCCGGCGTGACGCCCAGAAGCGTCTCCTCCACCAGCGCTTTCACTTTGTCCACTTCTGCCGCCACTCGGACAGCTATCAATGCCACTGCTTCCTCCGCAATAACATTCTGCGCAACGCCCCCTTCCATGCGCCCGATATTACACGTAGAATTCCCAAATCTCTCGCTACTCGGCCATTCCACGTCCATCAGCTTCGCCAGCGCATGGATCAACAAATCATTCGCGTTCCGGCCCAGCTCGGGATAGCCTGAGTGGGCAGCCTTGCCATGCGCAGAGATCTTGACTGACAGGATGCCCTTGTGGCCCGAAGCCAGCTTGAGTTCCGTCGGCTCGCCGAAAATTACGGTGTCCCATGACAATCCCAAATTGTTCACCGCGACCATGCCGTCGCCGTCGATTTCTTCGCCGACCACGAAGAGCATTGCTACATCGCCCTCCTTGATGTCATTAGATGTGACAAGCGCTTCGACCGCTTTAACTTGTGTAGCCACGGCGCCCTTGGCATCGACGCTGCCGCGACCCCAGATTTCATCGCCGCGGCGCTCGTAGGGCCAGAAGGGCGGGACGGTGTCGATGTGGGAAGTTATGAGGGTCTTGGTTTTTCGGGAGGAGCCAAGGTAGGCGAGGATGTTTTCTCGAGGAGGATCGGAGGATATCGATTGCGTTTCGACGGTGAAACCCTGGCCTTCTAGGTAGTTGGCCAGCCATTGGGACACATTGTGCTCGTCACGGCTGATCGAAGGGATCTCGATCAGGTTTTTGTGGAGGTTGAGGAGGGATGAGAGTGAGGATGATTCTGAGGGTGATAGGGGTTTTTGCGCGTCAATTGAGTAAGCAGAGACGGCGCAACTTGCTAGCAGGACATTTGTAAACAAAGTAGAAGACCGCATCTTGACTTCTGTGACCCTCATAAGAGATCCAAAATAAGTAAACAATGGCGGTCCTCAAGAAGCTCTCCCAGCAATTGTTGTCGGCCCTGTCTCGATTATCCAGTATGTAGAGTAGGTACCTATGTACCTAGGCCCTAGGCATGTCGTCATGCAAGTGGTGCGGATCAACTCTGCGCCTATTGCCCTTAAGCTTCTCGCATTCCGCGCAGGGGGGTACCATTCTTTTGCAGCACAGCGACGACGCGGCGGCCACGCTTGAACAATGGAACCACAGCCTGGCAGCCTGCTATAAACCTATAAAACTATAAAGCCCTCGATCTCCGATACTTCTCCTCTCATCATATGTCCCCCCCTGGCGCCCGTTTCAATCACCAAGAGACAAAGAGGAAATAAGGACGTAGAAAATAGGATCGCAATCATGGCTCTCATCACTGGAAGCACGATTATTCGCTCTCTCAGCTTGTTTCACATCACCCTGGCCTTCTTTTTCCTCACAAGCCCAAAGACGATCTCGGACCAAACCATCGTGTTTATCATGGGCGAAGCTATGGGTCTCGTACGTCCCTCCCTCTCCCATTACCCCTCTCTCGTCCCAATCAACCCAGCTAACCCCTCTCTCGCAGCCACATACCCGTACTTTCGACGTGCCCTCCGCGCCCCTCTCCCTTCTCTCCGTCGTCCTCTTCCTGCACGGCATCGGTGACCTCGTCTCCATCTCCCTCACGCCCGCCGTCTCTCTCCCCCATTTCGCCGCCCAAGCGCCCATCCGACTCTTCTTCTTCTTCGTCCTCGGGCTTTATTCCTTCTTCTTCTCCGCCCGATCGCCGATGTACAAGGGACAGCACTATGTGCCCAGTAGCTGGGGGGAAGGGCTGAAGAATCGGGTTGTCTTTACCTGGGCCTTTGTTGAGATGATCAGTTGGTTTTGGGTGTGGACGACGTTGAGGGAGGAAAGGAGAGAGGGAGCATTGAGGGAGGCGGAGAGGAGGAGGAGGGAAGAGGATGATCTGTTGTGAGATAGGCACGAACTCACGAATGAAATCATGGCACACTAATGTTTTTTTGTTATGAGACTTGCATTGTGATCATGTTGCCGAAATATCTGGCGACAACTATAGCGCTGCCTTGCTGCTCTTTCGGTGACCAAGGCCTGTCTATGTACCTACTTACCCTAGGTTCGCGCCTGCTTACCCTTCTCATGTCCTCTGCAAATGGTTGCAGAGGACAAAAGTAAGAAAGCCTTCTGGCACCCCGTCAAACTGTCATCAGCTTCGTCCACCTTTAGTTTGCTTTCCTGTAGTTCATATGCAAAGCAAAGTATCGTGTCCGAAAGTCACTAATCTTTCACTCTCCCTCGTCGCGTTCTGCCCCTAATGCTCCGTCAATGCCGCCAATCCCATCACGCTCTCCTTCCAACTATCCACCAGCTCCCCTGCAAACCACTCCGTAAAGTCCGGTGTGAGCATCCTTCTCAGCGATCTTCCCGGGGTCTCTTCGTAGTACTTTCGAGTCTTCGAGTCCATGTTTACGTCCTTGCCCTCCGGCTCCTCCACAATAGAGTCCACCAACCAATCAATCCATCCGCCTTCATTCATGCGCTTCTGCACCTTCTTCGCCTTGTCCACAACGGCATGCTGCACCTCTCTGCCTAGCTTCCCCACAACCGCAAAGTCTTCCCTCGTAGCCTCGTTCACATCTACAGTCTTCGCATGCAGAAATTTCTCTGTCGCAATGACCATGCTCGCCGCGTCGTATGCAATATACAGCGGATGCAACGTCTTGTCGAAATTAGGGAAGTAACCCAGAGCATCGACGTCGATGAGGTTCACGTTCTTGAGGTTGGTCAGAAATTTAGTGAGGTCGACGATGCAGAAGTAGGGAGCTTTTGTGAAACCATGGCTGGATAGCTTGTTGTAAAGGCATGATGTAAGGACGACGTCGATGAGTCTAAGACCGATGCTGACCTGACAAGTTTCGTAGGGGGTGAGAAGACCGGATGGAAGGTCGTCATTGAAGGATGCGAAGGATTTCTCCAGTTGAAGGAGCGCCGCGCCAACGCTGGTTTTGCCCTCGAAGGGAGATTTGAGAACCATCCAGAGCTCATCGAGGAGAAGACCTGTGCGCATGCGGAAATCCTATTGAGGTTAGTTATGCTTCCGCCTTTGTTCATGGAAGTTGAGCTTACAGTTGGCGGTGGGCCTAAAGCGATGTAGCGTGCAACTGGATAGGCATCGGATGGCTCAAAGTTAGGGAATGAATTATAGTCCAGATTGTCGGAAAATCCATGCATTACTGCATTAGGAGCTGTTTTTATTTAGCAAATGAAATGACGGCACATACTGTTAGACTTACCGAGTAGATCATATCCTTGGCCCTCCTTGTCGAATACAGTCTGCGGATTCGTCAAGCGAAGGATCTTGCGCAACTCGACAACGCTTATAGCACAGCCTACACTGCGGGATAGCTTATCATGGGCTTCCATGAGCTGAAAGATGGAGTCATAACTTCCAGCCTCAAATGATCTCCAGCAGTTTGAAGTAATCTGATCATGGAAGTTTCTGTAGATACTCTGAAGCTTCGTGAGCTTAGCAGCAGGATCCAGAACCTCCGGCGAACCTGTAACATTGTCTTGAACTGGATGAGGATGAAGAGACGAAATCCTGTCAAAGAGCATGTATCCGAGGGTATCACCCTGGATCTGCTTAACATTGAGCTTATTGTAAGCCCGCATAGCAAGAGAGCCTGCGCCGAGCACGGAGTACAACCTGATCAGCAGCAGCAAGATCTGTGGATTTGCTGGCGACTTCGAGTGTGCAAATTCCAGAAGGGCTGCGGCCTGAATAAGTCGCTTTGGACCGTTTCTCTGAGGAAATCCCACTGGATCCGCAAAATACTTGACATAAAGAGGTGAGCCCAGCTTTATCAGACTCATTGCAGCAACGAGAGCAAAGTCATCGCCGGGATGAATGTCGGTTGGGAGCAGTTCTAGCGGCTTCCATAGAAGTTGTATTTCCCCATTGATAGCAAAGGAGTACTTTCCCATACAATCCCATATAAAGTACTTGTGACAGCCCTCACACCATTTGTAGCGAGTACCTTCTCTTTCTACGTCGCACCAAGTGCAGGATATGTATTCGTCGGAAGAATCAACCGTCTCAGGGTCATCTTTCTTCCCGTCACTGGCGACGGCGTCTGGGATGCAGTTACTGCCGAGATACATAATTTTCACCCAGGTAACCCACGACGTCACTTCTTCTGCCTTTGAGATCTAGAAATAATTAGCATGAAGAATCCAAACGTATCTTTGTAGAGTATTCAAACTTACAGTTGGTGGATATGTCCAAATAGGGACTTCATCCCCTACATGATCTTCAACCCAAGCCCACGGGACGCGACCCTTTAAAATAGCCCTGCACGACCAGATAAGCTGCTGTTGATCCCTTCTGCGCAACTTCTCGATGTATTCCTTGACATCACCGAACGCGGAAGCCGTGTGTCCGTACTTAAAGAGATACTCAAGAATCGAAGCAGCCTGCGGCGTCATATGTCGAGTGTGGCCTACTGGTGGATAGCCGAAATCTCGAACTTTCCCATTTTTCTCCAACTCGAACGCGAATTTCATGCTGGCCATTGAGGCATTTCTCCTGTAGGTTTTATTGACGCCTGAAGTAGAAGCCACGTGAGCATTAATTTGATCGCGGACTTTGTCATGAGATCTACGTCGAGTCAGTGTGTGCAGTAAGAATTTAGACAGGTTTCAGCATTGGCCGCAAGGCCAGGTATCGTAATGACTTACTCTTGTGTTTGAAGGTGAACAGCGGCATTGATATATGCTTTCCATACTGTCCAATCAGCCCCTCTCTCGTCCTTAATTTTTCCACTAGCACCAGCATGTGCTTCTTCAAGAAGGCAATGGCAAATGTCGAACAATTCTTGCCACTGCTCAGCGACCTCCAGAAGAATTACTTGGCTTCTCTTGAAGACCCATTCTCCTTTGGTGATTCTTGATGCGGTGCCAATCTTTGGATCTCTATATGCATCTAACAGCTCAGTGATCTGCTTGTTTGTCTTCAAGACTCGGTGATAAAGCAATATTTCATGTGGTTTCTGGAGGGACTTGACTGGAAGCGTAGAATTGCTCTAGACAGACTGTCAGAAGGTATAGAGGGACAAATCCATGGTAAGTACGTACCAGTGCATCTGACGTAGCCTTTGCAAAGGTCTGCAACATTCTGGAAGCCAGAGTCACATAGATTTTCTTTTTCATTTCATCACATTCAGGGGTTCCCTGAGATGAAGTCAGTATCAGATATTTATTATCGTTTTATTGTCCGAAATATGGTGTCCGAAATATGGCGCGTCACGACTTACTGCTAGTAGCAATGCTGTTGTCTGCTTCCAGAATGGGTACTTGTGGTTGCTTGGGAAGTTCTTCTCCAAAAGGTTTGCAATCTAAGGAGATCGATTAGTGTCAACTGCGTAGACAACATGATGATGGAAGGGAGTGTGGCAGGTATTCCAATGATATGCCACCACCAAAAATGGATAGCAAAATAAATTTACGACAAACATACCTGCTGTGCATAATCCCAATTGCAACGTTTGAGACAAGCTCGGAAGCAAGCAACAGCAAGCTTCTCATCCGATGGCCTTGCCTTTACAGCAGCGAGCCGTATCTTGCAGATAATGGTTGCCATTTCACTGCGATCCTGGCCCTTTGAAAGGAGCATGCAAGCTTCATCATAAATCTCCAGCTCGTCGGCATCTGTAATGATCTGCTTGCAACCGGGCTGGGCGAGAGCACTGAGGAGAAGGTAGGCATTAGCTCTCTCAGTGACGAGAGTGTGCCGTGCTTGTGCGAAGCATTTGAGTGCCTGCCATCGGTTAGCACTGATGATTATGACGTCCATCTTGATCTTGATGGTTGATTGATGTATTTGGACAAAATATGCCAGGGTGAGATTTCGATCTGGGAATAGGTGCAGCAACAAGATCGCTCCCCGTGACCGAGGGTCTTAAAGCAGCGATCCTACCGGCCCCCTTAGACGAACTCACCACGAGATAGGAGTCATTGCTCTTTGCTAAACGCTTGTCTACCAGCTTAAGCGCTTGCTTGAAGTCCTCGGCTTCTATGGCATTGCATATGGGCACGTGTGCCTGAGTGCGAGCCTCCGGGATGAAACCGCTCATCTTCCCCTCCACCGAACAATATCCCAGTTGAAAGAAGATGAAATCCTAGCCAACAGTAATGGGATAGGCTTCTAATAGTCAAATCTTGAGGTTTAGACAGTAATTTGGTGGTGAGATTGATACGATGAGCAGCGTTGGCAAGAATTTTGTTAAGGTTGTAAGAGGATGGTGCGAAGCGAAAAATCGCACTGTGTATACAGACTACAGTTGATATCTACGCTATTTTGATCAACGCTTTACTGTTTCCAGCTCCAAAGCAACAAACAGCCGCTGCGGCTAATGAGACAGATGCGGCTGATGAGCGGCTGTGTTAATGCAGGTTAGAATCTCTGCAATCTTGCAGAGATGAAAAGCAGTTGTGCTTAGCTTCACAAGTTCACAACTCATTCTCGACATCCAAACGCACGGACCATATATATACCGATCAGTTTTATACCAGCCATTTGGAGGCTGGATATATAGCAGATGTCGTCTGATGCTTAAAAGCAGTACAAAAAAAAGTATGAAATACTGAAAATCCTCACTTTAACAGGATGCCTCATGCTCCCGTAGTGCAGATGGCGATGAATTAGATACACACGTGACCTGCATGGTGAACTTCTGTAAGTCAATGCCTCAATTGGTTCTCTAATATTGTGTATGTATACGTGCTTCTATCCTCCTCTCAATCATGGATTAGCAGTTGCCGCCAAGCTAGGAGAACTGGTCATTCGTAAATTCAAACCCTAGGCATCGGTTGGGGCAAGTTTTATATGATGTTGACCATCCCACTCCTCCTATAACATCCATCAGAAGCCATCTATGAACAAAGAATCTACGAACAAGGAATTCCTAAGTCCTTAATCGCAGTGGAGGACCCTATTTCGAACAAGACACCTAATGCTCGCATCGCATTGGCCCATCATAATAAATACACACGTGATTCTCCTAATGTGCGCCTGTGAAATGCATCAAAACCCCCCCCCTTATTATCATACACTCCTTTTTCTAAATCATGCAGCTAGATTCATGACGAAGGCTTTTCATTCTTACTATCTGAGCCACCAAACCAAGGCTTGCTAGCCTTCCTCTTGGCTTCTTTACGGTCCATAATCTGTTCAGGGTTAACATAGGTTCATCCGGAGAGTACTGCGCTACATGGCCACTCACCCACTGTTTCTTGCAATCCCTATATGCTCTTAACAACAGTTAGTCTACCTCTACACTATATGGAGAACTTGGCAGTGACTTACTGGAAGTAATCTGAGCACATCTCTCTATTCCCTCCATTCCGATGCAAACACTTCAAACTCCTCGTCGCCACTTCCTGACACGGATCAAAGTACTCGCTATATGCCTTCCTGCACCATCGCATTAGCACAAGGTTCAGCTCTTATACAACTTGCCACTGCCCTAGGACCATTTCTAGCTTACCCTTCGAATTTCTTCTCCGTCTCACCATCCCATGCCTGCTGAGGAGGTTCAATCGCCATATTGCGCAAAAACGTCAGCCTTGGACTTTTATATCTTGATTTTAAGAGGAAGAGACGTCGGAATAGAGGTATGCACAATGGGCCATGGCAATTGAGGCTCACAAGTCAAGATGTTGAAGTCGGATCGCACGTGCCGAGAAAGCGCTTGGCGACGGGCCGTGCACGTGCACGGGTCGAGCTCGGTCTTATCAGCGTTCTCAGTCTCCTAAGGGATATTGCTGAGCTAAGCTAAATATGGCTAGCGCCAACACTTTAAATCAACGAAGACATCGTTGTTTCCTCACAGGCGCGCTAGTACGCGATAACTCCGCAATGTGCTCTGGAGCACACACCTACAGTCTACAGATACTCTAGGTCTCTAGGTACCTGCTCGATGCCTTGCTCATAGAGTATCTACCTATTTCCCGATATTCTTGGCTTGTTGAGCTCATCCTTCAGACCTGAGAGAGATTTGAAGGATTCACTTATTGTTGCGGCTACTTGCTTGTCCGTAATTCGCAGAGGTTCGACCTGAATCTAATCGTCAGGGAACGCTACATACCTAATCTATTGTTCATCGTCAGCCTCACTACTTTTACACCTTTGCACCCGCACATCACCCGCGCAGCATCTACTACCACCTTGGAAAAGGAACTGCCTTCATGGCACCGTCAAGAAATTCGCCGAGAAAAAGCGGAACCTCACTCGGAACAGCTGTAAAGACCTTGACTAGTCCTGAGCCTGCTTCAGCAGCCACCCTCGCGCCAGTTGCCATGGCGAAGACGACTGCAGACGTGAGTTTTTCATCTTCTCATTCTTTATTTGTACAGCAACACTGATGTATGACCATAGCTCGCCGATATCTTCAAAGCCGACCTTGATAGCATAAAAGGGTTGGTAACATGCACGATCTGCGATCAGCTGCTATACGAACCGTGGACATTAGCATGCGGGCATACCTACTGTTATAGTGTAAGCCTATACTCAACCCCCTCCAAAAACACCCTGCACTACATTGCTCTGATGGGACGTCGTGCGATGATGTTGCATACGGCCGATGGATAGCTAACATTGGACAGTGTCTATGCAACTGGTTCTTGCCCAACAAGCGCTCAAAGTCATGCCCTGAGTGCCGAAGCTCGGTTAGGGACATGCCTGCTCCAGCATTTGTGGTACGTCCAAAATGGTTTCCCCATTATATCTATATCAATTTAATAACTAACCAGTGAGGTGCAGATCAAGCAATTAGTTGAAATCTTCGTGAACCGTGTCGAATTGATGCCCGCAGATGAAAGCAAAGAACAACACATTAAGAGGAAGAAGGAAGAAAGCCAATCTGTCGAGGCAGATAAAGGTGCTCAGAACGGCTTATTCAAAGGCTGCTTCAGTACTGCTCGCCTTGGCCATATTCGTTACGACGAAGCAGACCGTTTGTATGTCTGTAATCATTGCGGTCACGAATTTATCGGTGGTCAAAGATGTGAGAATTGTGATGTAGATTTTGAAGGGGAGGATGAAGCTCTCAGGGATGATTTCAGTGATCTGGAAGATATGGAATTTGATTTGGATGAGGATTTGGATCTCGATGTTGATGAAGATGACGACGACGATGACTCACAACCCGACTTTGGTGACTGGCATGCTCGTCATTTCTCAATACATCCACATTCGATTCACGACCTTTTGTTTGAAGGAGTACGAGATTCGGCAGGACATCGTTTAGAGGAGATCTCTTCAGACGAGAGCGCAGAAGATAGCGATGGAGAGGAAACTACCTCTTCATTGCGTGATTTTATTGTTGAAGAAGATGACAGTTCTGCTGCCGTTAGACGCAGCTCTAGACCTCTAATTATCGATAGCGATAGCGAAGGCTCCAACGAAAGTGGTGAAATATCAATTGGAAGACATCGCCAACGCGCCAGAAGGCGGACTGGCCGTCCTGTCGTGGTCGAATCGGATTCTGAAGCTGACGATGCAATTTCTGTGGACTCTAGGGGAATTCCTAGAGGACTGGAATCGGACGATCATTCCGAGGCCGGATACGAGATTGATCACGACGGATACATCAGGAATGGCGGATGGAGTCCGTTGAATCAAGACGATGACAGCGAAAACGACATAGACGTATTTCCGGGGGTGTATCATCCAAGGGCGGGTTCTATTGTATCTGAGGAAACTGACACCAGCACGACAGTTGGCAATCAAGCATCAGAAGACGAGGATGATGAAAAACAGAGAAGTAGTGAGGGATCATCTACACCACGCCTTGTCGCTGCACCAGACCCGCCAAGACGGCCATGGCACGAATCTGGAATTGGTTTGCAAGCTAGGAACAGGACCGTCACGGAGCACAGGGAACGAAATGCAAGACGCGAAGACCGACATAAAGAGCGCAAAGAGCGCGAGAGAGAACAATCTACGTCAGTCACAACCAGTGAAGGGGACAGCTCGGAAAATGACGAGGATGTCACCGATCATGATGGGGATGTTGAAATGAGTGTTTCTCCTGCTGCAGCTACAAGCAGAGGAAGTAGCCAATCAACAGAGGTTTTAGGGGACGCAAATGCCGTGCGCGACTTGGATGAAAGCTCCTCGGATGGTTCTATTCAGCCAGCGAACAGGCGACAACGACCTCGACGGGTGGCCAGACGAGGCTCCAATTCTCAAGAATACGATCCTCGCATCAGTATGATGTTTGCTCAACATCAATCAGATTTGAGGGACGTCATAACCCGACAAAGCCCGTTCGTCGACCAGCGCAGAGATATGGACAACGGGATAGAGCCATCATCACGATCTCGTCGCCGAGTCCAATATGCGGTAGACCCGCCAATTCTAGGCAGCCTATCAAGAGTGCCTCGCGATGTAATCACTATATCATCTCCATTGAGGTCGCGGAGAGGCCACGGGCGTCGAAGGGAATATCGGTCATAAGGAAGGACAGGTCATAGGCGCTGGAGCATGGGAAAACAGGGAGATACCAATTCAGAAACGCAAGAGCTTGTATTGAACAGTAGCTTTTGCACAGAAACGCATGGGCATAGAACAAGCTATCTATGGGGGAAATGCCTTCTATTATCGAGATAATTAAAATAAAGTAGACATGGATGCACCACTTTTTGAACTATATACATAACATCATAACATTCAAGAAATGACATAGGGGGCTTCCTGTAGCACATGTAGGGGGGCGCCAGCACGAGACACTCGGACCCCCATATTCCTCCTTATCCGTACAGGTACATGCACCCAGGTATGTACTGAAAGAGTAGGATATGGGAGACGATCCCTGCCCAACACCAACATTTCCAACATCCAGGAGCTTGTGCGACCTCCTCCATACACCCTTTTGTTTAAACTGCTGATGGTTTTGTCGGTTCATATTTCAACCTCACGGAGATCCCTTAAATCCCTTGTATCCACATTCTGCGGAGCCGCACGACGACAGTCGGTATCGCGGCCGTTGTTCAGCCTGGTTTACCACCACAGTCTACCGACGCAGCTCACCGACACCATAGGATACTGCTGCCCAATTGCGCACGAGCTACGCCTATCCCAATAGAGATCCAAAAGCGACGAGAGAATTGGATGTCAGGACAGGGGAGAAGGCATATTTTTAGGAGGTGTACGAGGTGATCATTGGAATGCAGACGGCTAGGCTGAAGGCTGATTCGCAGGGCCGGAAAGCTAAGGTAAGTGACGGTTGAAGGTGGTCGCATGGTGCCGTCCAGGTCGTCAATGGCGATGGAGATACGAGTTCTAATGTTTGCGACTCCAGCTTGCCAACTCTTACCAGGAACTCTTGGAGTGAGTCCTCGAAAATGGCGGGAGGCAGCTGTGCTGATGTACAAACAGAGAGTTCTCCTCCAAGGATCTGCGGTCGGTGGGCAATTATACCCTGGGAAGGCTGATAGGGAAGGGAAGCTTTGGGAAAGTGTATTTGGCTTCGCATAAGCTTACCAATGGCTCGAAGGTGCGCAGTCCGAGATGTGTTTGGTGAGTAGTACTGATGGGGATTGCAGGTTGTCTTGAAGTCGGCCAATAAAGACGATTCGAATCTAGCGCGCGAGATACACCATCATCGACAGTTCTTACATCCTCACATCGCACGGCTATACGAAGTCATAGTTACAGAGAGCCTGGTGTGGCTTGTGTTGGAATACTGTCCAGGTACGAGAGCTATCCTCAGGGCCTTGGAAGGAAGGCTAATCGTTGATCGGTGCAGGCGATGAATTATACAACTATCTCCTAAAAGAAGGCGCCTTGCCAGTCGACAAAGTCCAAAAAATATTTGCTCAACTAGTCGGAGCTGTCTCTTACGTCCACAACCTATCCTGTGTGCACCGCGACCTGAAGCTCGAAAACATCCTTCTAGACAAGAACGAGAATGTCAAACTTTGCGATTTCGGATTCACTCGGGAATATGAGGGCAAATCAAGTTATCTGCAGACATTCTGCGGAACGGTTGCATACAGTGCTCCGGAGATGTTGAAAGGGGAGAAGTATGCTGGAGAAAAGGTCGATATCTGGAGTCTGGGGGTCATACTATATGCACTGCTATGCGGCGAGCTACCGTTTGACGAAGATGATGAGCAACTTATGCGGGCGAAGATTTTGAAGGACGATCCGAAATGGCCGGAACACCTACCACCAGATGCTCGAGTATTAATTGGGAAGCTCCTGTCGAAACGGCCTTTATTGCGGCCTTCTCTGTCCGAAATTCTTGCGCATCCCTTTCTGGCAGAATATGCACCACAGCAACAAGCCATTCTGAAGCTTCAGCAGCCGTCGCCCTTTTCAACGCAATTAGAAAAGGAGGTCTTAGAGCGCATGCGCAGCGCTGGCGTGGATATAGATCAGGTGATAGAGAATGTCCTGGCCAAGCGCTGTGACCCTTTAAGTGGTTGGTGGACTCTCCTTCTGGAAAAAGAGGAGCGCAAACAAAAGCGAAGAGAACGGAAGCGGAAAGAGAAGGAAGCTGAGCAAAGAGCAAATCGAAGATTGAGTGCCGCGAGCAGCAGGCTTGAGCGGCTAGCACCGACTCTTCAAGAAGTCGATGAAGAAGGCGGAGACTCGACGCTGCGAGTAGATCCACCGACGAGTCGGGGAAGAAAAGAAAGGAGGAGCGCTCATTATGAGCTTGTCCTCACAGATCTTCCAGGTCTACCAGAAAATTCTCAATTAGACTCTCCAACTGGAATCAAACCCCCACCACCGATTGAGAAAGATTCCGTACGCTCATCCAGCTCATCACGACATCGCCGTCCAATACCGCCACCCAAAGAGGGCACCATAAGAGGTGCTCGAAGTCGGGGCAGCACCCTGCAACTTGTAACATCGAACCCTGATCTTCTCTCTCCCGATTCCGCGGTCCGAACTCCACGTCACCGGCTTCAACACCCCTTCTTATCCCAACTAGCGCACTGGAAGCAATGGCTTCTTGCGTCAGCAAAACGTGGACGCTCACCAAATACCAAATCTAGCATCTCAACACCTAATCTACTCTCGAAGTCCGAAACGTCACCAAGGCTGCAAGGCCCTCAGACACCCGGCGCCCGACCTACCATGGCGAATTCCCAGGCTCGGCCTTCTATGACGAATGGCACGCACTCGTATCCTCCTCCACCACGCATATATACCGGTACCTCGAATAAACGCCACTCTCTCTCCCCATCTCCACTAACACCTCGCTCTGCCTTCCGACGCGGCTCAAGCGGTCTCCGCGGCCGCAAGTCTACATCGAGTTCAGTCAGCAGCATACGAAGTATCCATCATCACCACCACTCGCACTCGAAGGCGTCCTCGACGTCATCGAATGGCTCCGACGCCGTCACCAAAACCCCCATCGGGGCTCGCAGTCCACACCACTCGGTGAAAGTGCTCCCCGCGACGCCGACGGCCACCAGCTTCCCCAGCAACGTGCGACTCGTGCGGAATCCGCCCGTGAGCAGCTTCAACGAGAGCGCGCAGTGGGGCCGCGAAGCTATGGGCGGGCTGGTGTTTGCGAAGCGGAAGAGGAGTGTCTTCAAGGGCCCGATGCTGAACGTGCAGGCGGGAGGAGCGGAGAGGAAGGGGAGTCACAGCCGGAGTGCGAGTCTGGTGGGGAGGAGGAGCGGGGAACAGGTTATCGAGGAGGAGGACGAGGATGGGGTTGAAGAGGTGGATACGTTTGGGCCGCTGACGGGGGAAGGGGGTTTTGAGAAGGAGGGGGGGATGCAGACACCGAGGACGACGAATGAGAATTTGGTAGAGGAGAAGGAGAAGGAGAAGGAGGAGAAGGCTTGATGCGGGTGAAGTATCAGGCTTCCAGAGCTGTTTCTGGTACGAGACGGGGGAGTTGTTCAACGAGGTGGACAAGTATCTCATGTATGCGCTGGTCCCATAGTCCTCCGTTGGCTATAACAGGGAAGGGAGGCGTTCGGGACGTGCATTTTAGAATTCTTGTTGTGGAAGTAGGGATGGGATAGTTTTGATACCAGTTCGCATATGGGAGAGGGAAGGGATTTGCTTCTATGAGAGAGAGATTTTGGGTCTGTGGACTTGTTCATGACATTCACGTCTGGTCTGACTGATGTGATCGTGAAACGACTTTGTCGAGGAGAGAGAAGTGTTGTTGGTACGTGATGAAGAATGTGTCGAACGCGAATACGTCGATGTGGAGTCCTCTCCACGTTTTGACAGTCTTCCTCGACAGGTGCGGTCGGCTGTGGGGAGGGTATGGATCCACATCCCCATCAGAAGTTCAGAACGTGCGACTTCTCGCATCCTGTGATATATGTATATATACATACATACATATGATATGATCCTAATAAATCGCAAGCTGGGTATTCCTGTTGCATGTTAATCTGGATAAGATGAAGATCTGTTGGTCGGTATCTCGATGCTCTTGTCTCACGCAACGCTGATCGCGTGTCTGTCTGCCTCAAACGGAATGTTTCCAGGTTGTATGGATGACATCCTCAACATCACCCTCACTTTTCTCCTTTCTCCTTTCTCCTTTCTCGTCTCTCCGATGCCCTTTCTTCTTCCTCTTCTCTTCATAGAGCAGTCCAAACTATTCAGGAGAACAAAAGCAATGTGGCAGTCGTCTAGAAGAAACATGGAGGAATGGAAGAATTCCTTGCGCTTAGCGGCCAGTGCTCGGCCTCGGCCTCGGCTTTCCTTTCCTGGTTCTCTGGTGGCTGAGACTCAAACATCGGATGTTGATGGATGAGGAAGCTCATAAGATAGGTACATACTGTATAGAAGATATGATAGAATATGTACTGGCGACCTGCGCAGACGGGAGAATGCACAGAGATTACAGAGATCACAGAGTACATAGGAAGTAGACGGTACCGGGTACCTACACGCACAGACGCTGGTAGCCCTGTCGGATTGGCGGCGCGGCGATAAGGGAGATGGCGTGCAAGGTACCTGGGTACGTACCTTCTAGTGCAGAAACTGAACGTTGACATGTGCGGACCAGTGCAGACCAGACCACAGGGACCACAGCCTGATTGGCGGCAGTGAAATAAGTACCTATTAAGTACCCTAGTCTTATCGATTTACATTTGCTCGTGCGCTCGGTCAGTCCTCAACCCAGAAGACAAGTTGAGGAGACGATGGAGTACGTGTGGGTACATATGGCTACAAGTACACACACGATGGAGATATTGCCATGATCGACGTCCTCGTCGTCTCCCATCTCTCTTCTCCTCTCTTCCCTTCACCATCTCTGCCAATTTTTGGCTTTGGACACGACGGAATCAGAGCACGGTACTGCTTACTGCTGCGACGAGAAGCCATTCCCTCTTCCGACTCTTATCGACGAGTGCACAATGAGAAAGACATAGGTAGAGAGAGCAAGACAGAGGCTGCGATTTCCGCTGCAGCGAGCCTGGCGGCAGATCAGACGCATTCACCCTTTCGATTTTGATTGCACTTTTGATTGCACTCGACTCCTTGCACGACACGACACTGGAGCAAGTCGCACTTCTGCCATATTCACCGCAATAGCCTTCAAGGGGATATATCGAGTCTTGTCACGATCTCGATTCGACATCTGGAAGGGTATCCGCCAAGCATCACCCAACAACTCACTACACACCGAATGATTAAACCGCAAGATCTCCCTCTCGACTTTTCCAAGACATCATCGCCGTCTCCCAGCTCCCAGCTCCCACCGAGCCAGCCTTCACGACGATGGCCCGGTCACGCTCGCTCCCCTTGCACCACGAGTACCCGAAATATATCTCGAACCCCTCTCTCACCTCCAATTCGCCTGGCTACTATGACACCGCAACGTACCTCTCCGGCGGTGAGCCCTGGTACGGCGACGATGAGGAACTGAGCCGAAGCTTCCCTCTGCGGTTTTTCGATAGCTTCAAGAGGGACCCCAATAGACATATCATCGATCCGGTTATTGATCGCGAGGACCAGTACAGCCACGATGGCGTGTTCGATCCGCATAAGGCGACCATCGGGACGGCGAATTCAGGGCTGGCGAGAAAGCTGAAGGGGAGGCATTTGCAGATGATCGCGATTGGGGGGAGTATTGGTAAGCTAGGACACTACGATGCGACTGCAGTGGGAAGGGAGATGAGACTGACTCCGAATAGGTACGGGATTGTTTGTTGCGAGTGGAAGGGCACTGAATGCTGGCGGTCCGGCATCATTATTGATCGCATTCTCACTCATCGGGATCATGCTGTATTGCACGGTGCATGCTCTGGGTGAGATGGCGGTCTTATATCCCGTAGCTGGGTCCTTCTCGGCATATTCGACGAGATTTCTTGATCCGGCATGGGGATTCGCCATGGGTTGGAAGTGAGTTCCATATCCATTGACTGTTTAGAAGTAAAGTATGCTGACGAAGCAAGCTATGCAATGCAATGGCTCATCGTGCTCCCCCTCGAAATCATCGCCGCCAGCATGACCATCGATTTCTGGAAAGAAACCCTCCGCCACTCCATCTTCGTCACCATATTCCTCTTTCTCATCATTAGCATAAACCTCTTCGGCGTCAAAGGCTACGGTGAAGCCGAGTTCATTTTCTCCATCATGAAAGTCATCGCGGTGATCGGCTTCATCATCCTCGGCATCATTATCAACTGCGGCGGCGGCCCCGACGGCGGATACATCGGCGGCAAATTCTGGGTCGACCCGGGCCCCTTCAACTCTGGCTTCAAAGGCCTCTGCTCCGTCTTCGTAACAGCGGCATTTGCCTTCGCGGGCACGGAATTAGTAGGCCTTGCAGCGGCCGAGACGGCAAATCCGAGGAAGAGCCTGCCGACAGCCATCAAGCAGGTCTTCTGGCGTATCACCTTATTTTACATCGTGAGCTTGACGCTCGTCGGTCTCCTGGTGGCGTACAACGACGAGCGCCTCTTCAAAGACGGCAGCACCGACGCCGCCTCCTCGCCCTTCGTCATCGCCATCGAAGACGCGGGCATCACGGTCCTGCCCTCCGTGATGAACGTCGTGATCCTGATCGCCGTCCTCTCCGTCGGCAACAGCTCCGTCTTCGGCAGTTCGCGCACGCTCGCCGCGCTCGCGGACCAGGGCCAGGCGCCCAAGATCCTGGGCTACGTCGACCGCAAGGGCCGGCCGATCGTCGCGATCGCGATCGCGAGCGCGTTTGGATTCATCGCGTACAGCGCGGACAGTGGATATCAGGGGACGGTGCTGAACTGGATGCTGGCGCTCTCCGGCCTGTCGAGCATCTTCACCTGGGGATCTATCTGTCTCAGCCACATCCGCTTCCGCCGGGCCTGGGCCCTGCAGGGCCACACGCTCGACGAGCTGGCGTTCGTCTCGCAGCCCGGGCTGGCCGGGAGCTGGATCGGCTTCATCTTCAACGTGCTCGTCCTCGTCGCGCAGTTCTGGACGGGCGCGTGGCCGGTGGGCTATCAACAGCTCGGCGCGCGCGGCCAGGTCCAGAGCTTCTTCCTCGCTTATCTGGCGGCGCCGATCGTGCTCGTCATGTTTGTGTACTATAAGTGGCGGTACAAGACGAGGGTGTGGAGGGCGAGCGAGATGGATCTGAGGACGGGGTTGAGGGAGCTGAATATCGGGGAGCTTCTGAAGGCGGAGAGGGAGGAGAGGGAGGGATGGCCGAAGTGGAAGCGGTGGTATCACCTTGTTTGTTGACATGTCGCGAATCCTTTCCATTTTCTTTTTCATGGGTTTGGGGCGAATTGGAAGCGTGGGGGGAAGGGGGGCGGGGGGGGAGGATACCAGGGGAAATGGAGGGATTGGGGTGTTCTTGGATACGAAACTAGAGGGGAGGAATTGCGTAGAATTAATGGAATCTCGAAACAGTTTCCAAAGTAACGTCGCTGCTCCTCATTCCTGCGTCTGCTCCGCCTTTTCTCGACCTGCAAAACCACCCTCAGTAGCTCGACAATCCCTCTTAGAGACTTGTTAGCCACAGCAGCATCAGGACCAGAGGAATTAGGATGAACACCCGATATGTACAGGTGGCAGAGATGTGGAGAAGGGTGATTCTGTCTGTTCCGACTTTAAAATAGAACGGCAGCTTATGATTGACTTAAATGGAAGAATTGAGTCTTCTTATTTTAGACTACATCGGTGGAGGGGATTAAGAAATGTACAAGAGCGGCTGTAAGTTAGTGATTATGTCTGGTATCACGAGACGAAACTCAAGCCAGATTTCGGTTAGCGCGTGTGGCCGCTTTTTGGGACCATTCATTCCTCCGAGCGGGAGGGATGCGGCGGCTGTGCCACCGCCCTGGCCGAGTACATTGTCACCCCACTAAGGATATCTACTCGCATCTCACTGCTTGCATGTATCCACTCCTAGTGGTACTATTGTTGCCTCAATAATAACTATTCAAGATGCAGAAGCAGATTTTGCAGGACTTTGGGACACCGAGAGCCAGGGATGTGCATAAGCCTGCGCGGTGGTGGGCCGTTCTTCAGGAAGCCAGCAAAGCAATGCCCGGATGAAACTCAGAAATTCGACTTTATCGTCGCCTTCCAACGATGTTTCGAGAGACTCCAGAGTTCTCCCCACAGGTATAGGAATAACGCTTCTCCAGTTGCCTAGGGAAAGATAACTATTAGGGTCGCCCGAGGGAATATATAGCTTGTTGACCTTACCATTCTCATCCCAGTATATGCGTGATTTTCTGCTTCTCTCCTGGAATGCTAAAGGGGGGGGACCGAGGATGGAAATCATGTTGGCCAGATGATGAGCCTCGTTCAATGCTTTATCATTAGTGTCATAGATCCGGAACAAACTCTCAGATTCAAGTAGATCCCATGCCTAGTGGACAAGCTATTAGTTAATACATGCTTGAGCTAAGCTCCTGGAGAGTGAGGGAGAGGGACAGAGAGCCATACCAGGAGCCCCACACTCCACATGTCCACCGAGTGACCCCAATTCATATCGAGAAGGACTTCCGGTGCTCGGTTCGGAATGGGCATGGCGATTCCTTCGTGCTGACTGCCAATGCGAGCTTCTCCAAAGTCACAGAGGTACAGCGGGCCAGGCCCTGCCAGCAACAGCTGAGAAACATGAATCGTGACACCTCCGATCTGTTTCCTCGACGACGGATTGGCAAGTTCTGCGTCTTCGAATTCGGAAAGGAATGACTCGTCACTAATGCCGACTAGGAGATTGCCAGCATGGACATCTTCGCTTCTTGGTTAGACAGGATCGATGACGAAGAGCATACTTCGTGGAAGAGATGCCTTACGAGTATGGGTTAGATTGGCATCGCAGTGGAGGAAGTCGAGGGCAGGAAGAACTTGTTGGAGGGCAGCCACGACGAAGGCCCTGTCGAAGACCTCGCCCGGCATCAAATCCTGCAAGGCTCTAACACTGATGCCAAGAGGAGGCAGAACAAAAACGTCGTGGTTGCCGTGTGGCCCTTGCAGCTTGAAGGAATCCTCGAGCATGCGGATCATTTTTTGGCCAGCATGGTCCGACTTGACACCCTTCAGGTGCTGGTAGACTCCCAGCTCTCGGTTGGAAGTTAGAGTATTGACATGCACCTTTAAAGTCACATATCGGTGGTCTCTTGTAGAGTGCCTGTCAGTAGTGGTCCTTTGGGTGGGGATGGAAACCTACACGAGATCGTGGCAAAGCCATGTTGTCGAACTTGTGCCGTAGCCAAGCTTGGCCACCACCTGGTATCGGCTGCGGAAGACGTCACCAACACGGACGGGATAGAACATCTTCGGGTCGTCGAATGGTAGTGTTTCCTCTTCGACCTTAGCAGATGCGGCGATCGTCTCGAATCCGCTGGAGGGAAATCTGCGAGGAAGCAGTGGTAGTCTCTGAGTCGAAGAAGCACGATTTTTGGAGGCCATGATGGTGACCGATATGGGAGCAGAGGAGTAGGCAAAGTATATTCGAGGGATTGAAGGGATTGGAAGAATTGAAAGCATTGAAGAAAGACGAGGAGGCTGCTTTGGAAACATGCCTGAAGGTGACAACGACGACGACGGTGCACAATGAATACTTTTTTGGAGGTCAGTTCGAGAATATTGTGATATCGTGCCGCAGACATCATATGGAGGACTAGGCGCTGGCGCCGAACACAATTGATACTTACTTTTACTTGTGCTATCCTGTTAGTTACCTGTATGATCTCTCTCTTTTTTCCTTTTTTTTTTATTTAAATAAAGAACGGTTCAACGAGATCTCAGTTGACTCCATCGATGAGCACAGACTGCGCTCGTCATCCCTGCTCCAATGCTTGAGACAGGATACTCGTCCTAATTCTGATGATGCAGGTCATCAAGACCCGCTACACATCCTCCCGCTGGCTTGTCGATGGTCGCCCTGGCAGATTTTCAGCAGGTGATTCAGCTGCCACGACCCGCGGGTCTGGCTGACCTCGGTCCCCCGGTCTCCGTTTTAGACCAAGGAAATTCTATCTAAGAGTAGAAAGAGCACGTCCAGCTCGCGGTCAAGAGAGTGTCCAAAGCCGAGGCGGCCATCAAGCACCTCCGCCCAGCCCCAATTGAGACAGTTGTACCAAGCATGTGTCATCCCGAAGCTTCACTACGCCTCGACCGTCTAGCACAAATTCCCTTGGGGACAAAGGCCAAAGGCCAAAGAACGGCACTGTGAGGGATGACGTGCGACTGCGCCGTCGTTGCATATCGTAGGCAAGCGACGTGTTATAGCGGGCAGAAGTGCCTCCATCATTGGGCCACGTCGATATGAGGCAGCCAGGGGAAGACTACCGCCAACGTCCGTGTCAGGAGGCATCGAGCGTGGAGGATATTATCACCTTTGACAACTCAGACGGAAATGGAGACGTACAAGAGCGGCTTAAGTCAATGATTTTGTCTTGGTATCTAAACATCATCGCTCTTCAATACAGTTTCCTCCAGTGCAATACAAACTCCATACTCCTTCGCTAGGGCACGCCATCATCATACAATCCAGTATTCAGCATTCAATCCGTTCACAACTCCTCAGCTATCTTCCTTCCACTCTCATCTCCAATATTTCCTTCCACAGGTTTCTGTAGTTTATAAGGATGCGTCCTCCACCGAACAGGATCCCCACCCGGTACACACAGCCCCAGCCTCCAGAAATAATCTCGATGTGCAAAGAAAAGCTGCCACATCCTATACCTAGTCGAGACGCCCCAGCTCTCCTTTCCCAGCTCCATTTCTCCTCCTTCACCTGCTCCCAAAATCGCTGTCCTGCTTTCTTCCCGCCAGGCATCGCCGTACAATTTCTCCCTTCGATTCTCAAAATTGATGAATTCATTGAGTACATCTTCCTCGGTAGCCTCACTTTTGAACTGGGAAAACTTGGATCGCTCTCTCTCCGCACCAGCAATACAAGCCACATCCTCATCCCCCACACAATGCATCAAGTCACCCACCTCGGGCGACAGAGCTTTCTTGGCGATGTATATCTCTCCAGCATGCATCCTATATCCCCACTCCGTCAAGGGGAGGAGTGGTATCGGATCCTCTTTGTGCGTGATTCTGCGGTATCTCTTCCTCTTTTCCCCTTCATCTCCATCTTCTCCATCCTCGCTGTCCAGCTCGAAGACTCGATCCAAGAAATCCCGCAACATGACGTTTCCGATCCGCGGCTCCCCAAAAGTAGTAACGGTAGGATTAAACCCCTTAACCTCCAGCTCGAGCCCCGCGAGCGCCGAGACAGCACCACCTAGACTATGTCCCACTAGATGGATATGGTAGTCTGGGAATTCGTTGCGCAGTCTCGTAATATGCGGCAATATGACCGCACGAGTGTTTAGCCACGATTGTAAGAATCCGCTATGGACTGTGCAATTACTACATTTCGGCCCCTTCCTCCCTTCTTCTCTTGGCGAGCTGTGCTGTTTCGAGACATCTTCGAAGGCAGCATTATTATCATCTCCATCTGTAGCGTACTCTACACCTTGTATTTCCGCATCATCTTTGCCGCCGAACCATTTCCAGGGTCGTTTCAGTCTATCCCACCAGGCCTCGCGAGGTACTGGCGAGTCGTCGAGCTTGGTATCCGCGTCATCAGGGTCGCCGGGATATGGAACGTACTCCTGTGGTACGGTGGACAGATCGACAATCGTGTTGCTGACACTGTAGGTGCCACGGAATGCCACGATAATGCGTCCAGCCGGCGTGCTGGTGTGGTCGAGGGCGATGTAGCCGCAGGAATCGGAGAGGAGGGGTCCAGTGTTCCAGGTCTGTTGTCATCAGTCTCTGCAAAACCCTTCCTCCACTGAGTACATTGCTTGAACGATCCTAAATGGGAAAATATGGAAAGAAGCGCCCAGGTTCAGCACACTGAAGCAGAAGTAAGGCGGAGGAAACTTGCGGGTGTGACAAGAAGGAAAGGGAAGCGTACATCCACAAGCTCGTATCCCGGGAAGTCACCACACCGACTCACACACTCGAAGGGCGGCCGTATCCCCGAAACGCCAACACAGTATGCGATATCGACCAGTCTCGCAAGCTCCTCGAGCTCATTAAACAGCGCTGTGCTCACATGGCGAGATCCTACCTGCACAGCGTAGGACAATTCAGGGTCCCCGATCGGCACTGCAGAGGCATGAGTGGTTAAGGCAAGAGCCGTCGCCGCGAGAGCCGTGGAAGAGAGAGTTGCTGTGATGGTTGGAGAGGAGAGAGAGAAAGCCAAAGCCAACCAGCAGGACAAATGTGGAATGCCAGGAATGGCTTGAAGGAAATGCATCTTGGTTCGTAAAAAGGCCTACATATTAAACAATGGCAGAGGAGGAGAATGAGGAGAAGAAGGAGGAGGGAGGTTAATCAGCAGCTGGGTAGGTCTTGCTTGTCTGGATGCCCGCCTGTGTCAGTCACATGGACAGGACAAAAACAACGACGTCAATGATTCACTCCATGCTAAGGCTGAAATCCGGGGAAGCGGGTCCGTCCGTCTATGGAGTAGGTACCTAGGTACCTAAGTATGTGTCATCCACGGTGTATCACGTGATTCCATTCCTCGTTCCAGTGATTTGGATTCACACCGCCTTACCTGCCTCATTTATTCTGCCATGGTCGTGTTGATCGATCATGAGGCTCCGCATACCCGGCAGTGTATACCGTGTACTGTAAGGCTGACAGGCTGACCCACGCCCAAAGTCCAACGTCGAATCCTCCGCCAACCACCCAATCACCCTGAGATGCTCATCGCCATCGCGATGTAGCAACATGCTGACTTGTGATCCTACGTTATTCGGCAGTCTCAGTCGTCAGTCCGCAGCATAGTCTGCCTCAATGACTAGAGATGTCCATGCGTGTCCTCCTCTGCGATTACCCAAATCGAGCAATCGCGCTCGTCACTCAATCCCACGCTCTCATCTTCCGCCATAGTCCCACGACCAGCGACCTGGTCAAGTCCGGCTCACTGACGTCGACCAACTCCTCAAGGATATCTGTCGACAGTCAAAGCACGCCACGATGTATGGTCGATTTCTCCAGCCTCCATTCCGTCGACCTTGGCGACTATCGAACATTAAGCCCTCGACCTGCCCATGGCACTCTAGGCCTTATAACGATCGAGAACGATGTCTTTATATGTATAGTGACAAGCGCATCTAAAGTCGCTACGGTGAGGCCGGGAGAGACGGTTGAAAAGATATCTGCAGTGCAATTCTATTGTCTGAGTAGCTCGAAATATGATAGTGTCATCAGCGACGGAGTCAATCCATACGATATTGATCGAACCAACGAGGATGATTATTCTTACGGGCAAAATTTAAGCCAGAGAGATCCCCTACTGGAGCATCCGGGAGCTGAATTGACGAAGATGCTCAGCAACGGCAATTTCTACTACAGCACGGATTTCGACCTCACCAATAGACTTCAGGACCGGTATGTCCCCATCCTCCTCGTATAACCATAGACAGTCTTTCTAACATATATTTCCAGATCTGCCGAAGCCACCACATTCGACATTGATAATCTCGACGAGTCGTTTCTATGGAATTCATATATGATAGGACCATTGGTCAAATTCCGTTCAGAATTGTTGGACCATGAAAGGGCGGAGCTAGATGCTTCTCGTATTCTCACCTCTGCAATTCGAGGGTTTGTGCTTACGATGACCGTACCTAACTCATCGGCGCCTATTAAAAACCCTAATAATGGATTACCCTCCTTATTGACATTAATTTCGAGGTTATCATGTCGTAGGGCTGGAACTAGATTCAACAGCAGAGGAATTGATGATGACGGAAATGTGAGTGGGATGTTCACATTGTCGAAATTTTCGTTCGCGCTTTGCTGCAGATTTGCATTTGTTTCTTTGGACTTCTGAATCTGAAATTTATCACAGTGCCTCACTAATGCTGGTCTGGTCATAGGTAGCGAATTTTGTAGAAACTGAGACAATATACTGGAGTCCTGTCGGAGTGTGTTTCTCTTATGCTCAAGTCAGAGGCTCAGTTCCTGTGTTTTGGGAACAACAGCCTGGTCTCCTACCAGGCAAGCAGAACATCACCCTCACTCGCGGCAAGGAGGGCACACAACCAGCATTTGACAAGCATTTTGAGGATTTGGAGAAATCTTATGGCTCAGTTCATGTCATCAATCTTCTCAGCGAAAACAAACCTGGTGAAGCCGATCTCACACAGCGTTATCGATATGGCGTCCAGCACTGCTCAATAAACAGTCGGCCAAAAGATCACCAGCAGCTCAAAGAGACAGAGTTTGACTTTCATGCGGAGACTAAAGGTTTTGGTGGCTTTGAAGCAGCGAGTGTAATCAGTCACCTGATCGAGCATGATGCCGATGTTTTCGCATATTATCTATCCGAAGAACTTGAAGATACTCCAGATGCCGATGAAAGCGGAGAGAAGCCACAGCGACGTTCGGTTGTGGTGTTAGTACAAGATGGTGTATTCAGGACGAATTGTCTTGACTGTCTCGATAGGACGAACCTTATTCAAACCATCATTAGCAGGATGGCCGTGGAATCGTTCCTCAGCCACCGAGGACAGTATGCTAGCTCAGACTTCTGGATGCGTCATTCAAGTCTGTGGGCTGATAATGGCGATGCTCTGTCGAAGATTTATGCTGGAACAGGAGCATTGAAGACTTCTTTTACGAGACACGGGAAAATGTCTTTAGCAGGCGCCATTGCAGACGCTCGAAAGAGTGCTACACGGCTATATATTAACAATTTTGCAGACAAGGGTCGCCAAAATACCATCGATATCCTGCTGGGAAGGCTAGTGGGCCAACATCCAGTATATTTGTACGATCCCATAAACGATTATGTCAATGCTGAGATGATAAGACATCTCCCAGAGTATTCGTCCTCCAAAGTCGTCAATATATGGGTTGGCACATACAACGTCAACGGTCGGAGTCAAGGAATTTCCGCGGATTTGAATCCATGGCTCTTTCCGGGAGGTGACTTTGGACAGCCGCCTGAAATGTTTGTAGTCGGATTTCAGGAAATAGTCAATCTCAGCCCCCAGCAGATCATGAACAGTGATCCATCGAGGAAGAGGGAGTGGGAGCAGACTGTTAAGAAGCATCTTAATGATCATATGGAAGCTTTGGGCAGCGAAGATAGATATATCCGTCTCAGGAGCGGACAACTCGTTGGTGCAGCACTCTGCATATATGTGAAGGCATCGGTTCTACATCTTATAAAGCATGTCGAAGGGTCTACGAAGAAAACTGGTTTATCGGGTATGGCCGGTAACAAGGGAGCTGTGGCTATCCGCATGCATTATGCAAACACCCAGATCTGCTTTGTGACAGCACATTTGGCAGCTGGCTTCGCCAACTATGATGAGAGAAATAAGGATTTTCACGTACGAGCTTCATTTAGAGAAAACACTGTATTGTCTTGCATTAGCTAACAAAATACAGACTATACATCAAGGACTGAGGTTCCAGAGGAACAGAGGTATTGATGACCATGATACAGTCATCTGGCTTGGAGACTTCAACTACCGAATCGGCATGTCCAGCGAGCGCGTCAAGTCGCTGATCAAGATAGGCGATCTCTCGACTCTTTATGAGAACGACCAGTTAAACATCCAGATGGTTGCCGGCCTGACGTTCCCGCATTACTCAGAGGCAAAAATTACGTTCATGCCAACGTACAAATTCGACGTTGGAACGGACATCTACGACACCAGCGAAAAAGCGCGCATACCAGCATGGACCGATCGGATCCTTCGGAAGGGCTCCAACATCCGACAAACAAGCTATCAATCTGCGCCGCTGATGTTCTCCGACCACAAACCCGTGTATGCGACGTTCGAATGCACGGTGAATATCGTCGACGAAGAATTGCAGAATTCTCTATCGCGCAAGCTCTTTGAGAAGCGTAGAGCAGAAGTCGGTGGCGTGGTAGCGAATATCCGCAGCGACGAGAGCGAGGATGAAGATCTCATCGGATACGATTCCATCGAACCCGGTCTGCCGCCAGCCAGCAGTGATCGGAAGAAATGGTGGCTGGAAAATGGACAGCCGGCAAGGAGCCGTGTTCAGCCGCCTGAGAAGGGCATGCTGCCAAATCCGCAGAGACCGAGTAATCCGTGGGAGAAGAGCGATGAGCCGGATTGGGTTAGAGTGTCGAGACCGGTGTCAGGGGTCAATAGTGATTCATATCCGTCACATCATTCGAACCGCTCGGATAGGGAGGTTGATGATGCGACATCGACCTTCCCGCAGGTTCCACGGAATGTTGCGATAGCGAGCACGACGAGGAAGAAATTGCCACCTCCGTATATTCCACCCGGGGTCTCGACACAGTCGATACAGACTCTCGATTTTCCTCGAGCTCAGCTCACCAATTCCTATTCGAATAGAGATGTCTCGTCGATTGCCACTGAATCGACAAACAAGAATAGCACAACATCGTCGAGTCCATCATCGATAAATCGCAAGCAGCCACCGCAGGTGGCAAAGAAACCAGTCCATTTGACTTCACCGAGCACGTCGTCGTCACGGAATAGAACGAATTCGACGGCAACATTGCCAATTAGGAAGCAGATGGCGGGAGTACAAACAGAATTCCCTCCACCGCCACGGAGGGCGACGCATGCCGAGGGGGCAAGCAAGGCGAATGAGAGAGGAGTTGCGGAGAGGGAAAGGAGTCGGACACCATCGCAGTCGCCGATGCCGCGACGGAATGGAGTGGAAAACAGAACGAATTCGTCGATGGGATATGGGTATAGAGACCGTCAGGCGCAAAGTGAAGAAGAGAAGAAGCCAAATTTGCCGCCGAGACCGGCTCAGGTGGTAGATCTACTAGGTGATGCGGAGGATCAGGGGACGGGCTTAGGAGAGTGGGAGGTTTTAAGACCAGCTTAAAGAGGGAATGGAAAAATAGAGTAGATAGGTAAGAGGTAGGCTATGCCTAGAATTAAAGAAAACAAGACTTTAAGCGCACTTACTTGTCACGCCTACCTAGGTACGTAGCGAACATCTTAGCCTTGTTTAGCCATATATACTTAGCTGTCTTATGTTTAACTCTATCTTAAGTACTGTTTATTCTTCCTTTTTTTTATTTTTAAAAAATAGTAATTCATATTTTATCTTTATATAATTCCATATATAATTATAATGAAAGCCTCTCGCCTTGAAATGTACGGATTCAGCGATGAAAAGGAAGATGCCATCCCATGGAGAGATGCAACGAAAACCGCCCTAGAAATGTAGAGGGGAAAGGAAATCCCCCCAGCGTCTGCCCGAAACGAAGATATTGTCTTGCCCAACACAGCAGCCAGCTGTGCGCCGAGATCAACAGCCCAGATGCTCACTGGCCATGAAGCTTTGCCAAGCTAAAGCCACACATAGTCCTCTGATTCGAAAAAGCACGAAAAGATGAATAAAAGGAGAGCGCAACCCACACGAGTAGACGTTGCGGCAGATATCTCAACGAGCCTCCTCTACGTGATGTCTCCTCTCACTGCCTCAGTGTCTTCCGCCATCGCGTTCACGGGCAGCCTCACGCTGGCGTCTCCCGAGCCTCAACCCCAGCGGATGATCCTCTCGCAGCACGATGCCTGGTGTAAAGATAGCTTACGCCACCTTCGTGGCCCAATGATTGTCGCGAGATGCGAAAATCGAAAAATGATGGATTGCTGTTGTCCATTCTCCGTATTGTGACGTCGGAAGGCCCCGTTGTTGTTGACGGAAAATAGACCGCCCCGTCGACGGGCCGCAAACACAGACTCACTGCCTTTCACTGTTTCAGCCTTATGGTCCAGTTCGTACTGCCACTGCGACTACCATTGGGCATTGTACGAGTACATATGAACACTATGTGTAGGTCCTAGATCCTAACAAGCATTTTGGAGGATCTGAGACCTGAGACCTAAGACCTAAAACCTGAGGCCTACGAGTAATCCCATCAGTGGTGGCTCTCTTAATGGATCGACGTATGTACCTACTATTGAAACCCCCCCTTTTTAATTTCCTATAGTAGTTAGTACATGGTTAATAAAAATTAATAAAAACCCATGCAACAAGAATATCGATTCCACGCCAATAATACGCAGAATCATACTATTATTTGCAACAATTGCTATGTCCATGATGACTGGAAGCCCCCCGGAAAAGAATATTGGTATCATGTTAAGAATAAAAGACTAAACCACAATGCTACGTGTACACAGTACAGACGCTCCTCCCCTAACGCCCCCCTCTTGCCCTTATCGCTACCAGACGTTTTGCCTCCCAGGCCCAATAATACATTGCGTCCGCCGTTCACCCCCTTCTCCCTCAGAAATCCACGCTCTGCATCTGAAACTGCCCCTTCCCCAGCGTCATCTGACTCAAGCTCATCGTCCTCGGCGTGCCCGCCTCTTGCACGCCCAGTTCCTCCTCATACTCCTGCCCGCTGAAGTCGTAGCCGCTCAATTCCTCTGCTGGAGTTTGGAGGTCTCTTTGTTCGCGATAAATGCTGTTTTCCTCACTCTCTGAGTCGGTATTGGCATGGTATCTCGTCTCCATCTCATCCTTCATCTCCCTTAATGCGTCACCCCTCCGCTTTCTCTCTGCCGAGATCTGAGGACCAGAATTCGGATAAACCACTGCGGTCAAAATCGCATTGAATTGCCGTTCGAGCCGTGCGACTTTATCCTCCACCTCCACCCGCGCCTTCTGCTCCGCTTGGATCAGGTTCATTAGCGCGCTGTAATGATGCGCCGTCAGACTCCCATGTTTACTGAGGGGCATCGTGTTGTAGCCATGGAAAGCCTTGACTGTCGCACTGATACTCAACGGTCTTCCCATGCTTTCTGGGCTCGAGTAGTTGCTCGCCGGCGACAGTTCTGGTAACGGCGAAGATGTGGGCAGGGCAGACAGATCCGAGGGCGAAGCGGAGAAGGATAGTTGCGTCGTATCTGTAGTCAACCTCGATCTCTGCTGTGGCGTCGAAGGTGGTTCGATCATCTCCCTTTTGTCATGGCTGCTGTAAACGCGCCCGGACCCATGTTCCGATTCTGAGCCAAACTCAGCCGTGAGTGGCGGACTCTCGCTTCTTGGTGGGATGGACGGAAGAGCCCGTGGCAATGGACGTTCTTCGTTCGTACTCTGAGGCGATAAACGATTCTCAAGCATTGCAACGACATGTTCAATCCTCTGCAGCTTGTCCTCTAGATATAGCACCCGATCTTCGAGGTTCGCGGCCTGCGTGATCTTCATGCCTGCTAGAGCTGGTGATGGCTTGAATGGACCAAAGTTAAACGGCTCCGGCTCCTTCGTCGGCTCCTGCCCATCATCAAACGTCTGCGCGGCGTCTTCCTCGATTAGAGGGGCCATTTCTGGTTGTGATTGTGTTGTGACGGCTGTGTCCGGTCGTTGACTACTCCATGGACTTAATGGGCCTGCAGGATCATAGCTTTCTCGCCACCATCTGATTTCCTCGCTCCTCCTTCTTGGTAGCTCCACGCCTTGGGCCTTGCCAGATTCAGAGCGTAAATGCCCAAGACTGCGCGAGCGACGGTTCGGATGAGCGCCGCTTGTGACAGCTTGTCCGATGCGGGAAATGGCGCCCTCACGGCCATGGCTTATTGGGCGCGGGGAGAGACCAGATAGGTCGGGGAAGATGGGAGTGGCGATGGGGTGGCACAGGAGGCTGGGGATTGTGGCTCGTCGCGGCTCACTGGGAGACTCTTCTGGTGATGCGGCCTCGGGGGCTTGCACAAAAGGTGAGTGGGATGCCAAGGCACGGTTGTGTTCATCTATGGGCATCGAATTCGAGCGCTGGGGAGATGTTGGCTTGGCTCTCTGGATTAAAAGAGCGGTTGGATCCTACACCTTTGTTAGCTGCATAAGGCTTCTTGCGCACGGAAAACGCACGCTCTTGTGATGCTTATGTTGCCCTTCTTCATTGGTATGGCCATTGGTAGGAGAAGAACTACCACTCTTCCGTTTCTTGCCAAATAACCTCCCAAGGGCAGATCTGAGGGACCCCTTCTTCCGTTCGGGCTTCGCTGGACTCGCAAGTGGGCTAATCAAGCCCGACTCTCTGAATCTGCTCCCACCAGTCGTCGAGATTCTCCGCGCATCGTGAGAGAGGCGTATCGGATCTTTTCTAAACAGCGGTGTTTGCGCCAGGCCTCTATCGCTATGAGCGATTCCTGAGGTTTCTTCTGCATCCGTGTCCGGCAGTCGCACCTGTTGTTCCGCACCTTCATAGCCCAACGGTGTCGAGAATTCGGTCCCACGCGACCGAATGGGAAATTCATCATCATCGGTCACAATCGGTATCGGCGCCGATATTCTACCTCGAATACCGGAGATGTTGTTTTTCGAAAGATCGCCCTTGCGGCCCGCCCATAATTTGCTCATCGCTACGAAGTCTCCTCCGCATTCGGTTTCCCGTCACCGTCAAAATATATCCAAAGAATGCTTCGAAGAAGAGTAAGAAAAAAAAAGGGGGCAGGTGCCAGATGTAAAGTCAATTAACGTATTAATAAATCATATTTGCCTCTCCCATCATGCGTAAAGATCGTTGATCCAACCAGCGCATTTACCTCACAACGAGAGCATTGAGCAAAGCAGCGGCGGCACTTCATCCATCAAGGGAAACAAGTACTCTATGCGAGGACGGCGGGCAGGTCACTTGTCATATATCCTGCGACAGCAGCGAATGTGTACGCGCACCGGAATGGAATTTGAAACATATTGCGACAGGCTAAAGAGAGATGTGCTACTCATTCGTGGACGATGGGGGGTGTGGTATGCTGTTCGAAATGTGTTGTTGTACTGTACTCCTGCGCTGGGAGACGCGGAGGAATGCAGCGAGAGAGAGGATTGTACCGCAGTCCACTCAGTAACTTCTTATGTGATATCACAGCTGAGACGTGCCAGGACAAGAAGGGGAGTACTGTGTAGGGTAGTAACGTAAGTAGGTAAGAGTTGGGGCCATTACTCTCCGCCCACCTAAGCGAGACCACGATTTTCAACACTCCCATTTTAATGAACTATTATAATTTAAATATCAATTAT
>Ga0209512_1000882_pt1 | contig 42298 bp, 47 predicted proteins | sample frozenSSSSmetaG_FD_184142 | JGI IMG/M metagenome (GOLD analysis project Ga0209512, IMG submission 184142) | Glacier valley bacterial and archeal communities from Borup Fiord, Nunavut, Canada, to study Microbial Dark Matter (Phase II) -... | ecosystem: Environmental > Aquatic > Freshwater > Ice >...
CGTAATCGGACGAGATTGCAGCAACCACAGAGTTTGACCATCGTAACTCCACTCAATATCTTGAGGAACACCGTGGAAACGACTTTCTAAGTGTCGAGCTAAATATGCTACTTGTTTGATTAATCCTTTGGGGACATCGCCGTCGCCTTGTACTTGCAACTCGATATCATCTGTTAATTGCCAGCTAGATGTCACCTCAACAGGTGGGACAACGATTTGATATTGTTCTGGTGTGACTTGTCCAGAAACAACTTGAATAGCCAAACCAGGCATGGCTTCAATCACCACTACATCACTTTGCTGGGTAATTGGGTCGCGGCTAAAAGCCACACCAGAAAAGACACCCTCCACTTGTCTTTGAATCAACACCGCCATTGAATTTTCTGGCGCATTGCGGTCGTGACGATATTGAATTGCCGATGGCGTATCGTAAGAAGCTTGAGTGCGAGCGATCGCGTCCTTCAACTCCTGTCCACTAGTAACATTTAAAATAGTTTCATATTGCCCAGCAGCAGAAGCTTGTTCTGAATCCTCACCAATTGCCGAAGACCGCACAACCAAAGGAGATAATGACGACGGCTGCAAAAAATCGCTCAACGCCTGCACATCATCACCAGGAGGCACCACCCAACCCATCGGTACAGGATAACCCCAACGGTATAACTGTGATAAAGTCGCTGCCTTTTGCCCAACTTTGGCAACATCCAAATCATCAGCTAGAGAGACAATGGCTTTATCACCACGAAAAAATTTAAACACATCTTTTGAATCCGTCTTTCCATTTTGGACAGGCAAATCAAGATCATCAGGAATTTTCTGATAAATCCCACCCATTAAAGCGGACAAAGCAATAGCCGCAAGAATTCTCCCAGAGTCATGAGGGTGCAACAAAGCTTCAACTACCGGAAGTAAAATTAAAACCCCAATTTTGCCAAGTTGACGCTCTCGTAAAATTGTAAAGCTCAAAGCGCCAATCAAAAGCACCAAGAGCGTCACCAACGGGTCATGAACTAAATATCCCCAGAAAACATTTGTCGTCCCAGCACCTTTACCAACCCAATAACGCCCCATCACCAAAGCGATTAAAGCAATGATCTCCCAGGGTGTACCATTACCGAAAAAGTAGCGGGCAATTAAAACAGCAGCGATACCTTTAAGTGCTTCCGATAAAACAGCCAAAATTCCCGCCAGCTTACCACCATGATAAAAAGCCGCTGACACACCAATATTGCCAGTTCCCAATTGTGCCAACTCTTTTCCCGTCAACGCCCGAGTAATCCAAGCAACTAACGGTAGTCCACCTAGGAGAGGACAGACAATAAAAATGGCCAGCGCACCCCAAACTTCCTGCATTTTTAGATTTTAGAGAAAGAATACATGCCTCAGGAGTCAGAATTCAGAATTCAACCTGGGATTCGCTGCGACTGGTGGATAAATAAACAAGTCCAAGCCCCCCACTCATTCTGACGACTGACGCATGTCTCCTGACTCCTTCTTCAATGTACCGCGTAGGCTACTTGTAGCGCCCAAAAAATCAGCGCCATAATTGAACCTAAAACCAGCACTGTGGAAATAGTGACTGATTTAGGAGAATCCGCCCCCTCAAACTTCATAATTCCCCGGTTTAAGTCGGACATAGCGAATAAATCTCCTTTGACGACAATAGTCCCATAACCGTCTTGATTCTAATTGTTCTTGTCGGTGAAGTGAGAATAACTTAAGTTAGATTTGATATTTGGTTTTTTTATACCTTCAAAAACAGTGGAAGCATTACTACTAGTTATTTTCAGCTTAGTTGTATTTATAGAAGTAGGCTTAAGGGTATTTTTCGGCTTTGGCAATCCCTTAATTTACATAGAAGATAGTGATATTGGTTACATGCTCGCGCCCAACCAAAAAACGCGGCGATTTGGCAACCGCATCGAGATTAATCAGTATTCAATGAGGAGTATACCAATCAAGGTTGAAAGAGCAGCAGAAACCTTCCGCATCCTTTTATTAGGAGATTCAATCGCCAACGGTGGTTGGTGGACAGACCAAGCAGACATTCTTTCGGCGCGACTAGAGCGACTCCTAGAACCCAAACTAGCCAACACTGCCTTTAAGCAAATCGAAGTACTGAATGCATCAGCCAACTCCTGGTGTCCGAGAAACGAACTAGCCTATATACAACGATTCGGCACATTTAACACTCAATTATTAATCTTATTGATTAACACAGACGATCTATTTGGCACCCATCCTACCTCACTCCCAGTCGGACGCTTGAGCAACTACCCCAGCCACAAACCACCACTAGCCTTAATCGAAGTATTTACCCGTTACGTCCTCAAAGAAAAACCAATTCCCGAAATGACCGCAATCCGTAACGAACCAGGCGATCGCGTCGGACTAAACTTAGAAGCAATTAGCAAAATTCAAAACATCGTCAGCCAACACAACGGTCAACTGCTGCTAGCCATGACTCCCTTACTGCGAGAAATCGGTGAATCAGGTCCACTAGACTACGAACTCAGAGCACGCCAACGCCTCAGCGAATTTACCCAACAGCAGCAAATCACTTATATCGACTTTCTACCGATATTCAACTCCCAAGACCAAAGTGAAGCACTATATCAAGACACAATTCACCTCAACTCCCAAGGCAATCAACTTGTCTGTGAAGTTTTAGGGCAACAGGTTTTGGGATAAAAGGCTGATGCTGCGCTGATGTGTCAGCCTCTATTAAGTCAATAAACAAAGTCATGTAACGAATTCTAGTCTTGAATTGGCTCGTAGTTGCGCTTTAGCGCCACGCAACTACAAACGCAATTGATATTGGCTCGTAATTGCGCTTTAGCGCTAAAGCGCAACTACAAACGCAACCCATCTATTTATTATGCTGTCGCCGTCAGTGATTGAATTCGCGGCTTATATTCACAATCGAGGGGATTCCAAGCTTGCTCATCTAAAGCCATTTGTTCAATAACACTTGCCAAGCGCAGTGCTTTAATTGCTTGTTCGCCACCCACAGAAGGCTGATTGCCACCGCGTACACAGTTGACAAAATGCTCAAGTTCTGCATACAAGGGTTCAATATTACTCGTGTATACTTTCTCAATTAAACCATCTTGACGGTAAAGCACTTGACCGTAATCAGTCTGGGTGCTAGCCGTTGTTTGGCGGTGAATTAAAATTTCATTCTTGAGAAAATCGGCTTCTGTCAAGGAATTTTTACAATGAGCAGCAATCTTGCGGATTTTGCGATGGGTGACTTTGCTAGCGGTTAAAGTCGCCACAATCCCATTCGCAAACCCCAAAGTAGCTGTTACATAATCTAAATAACCAGAGTCAGCGGCACGACTACCACTGGCAGTTAACTTGACGACAGGAGATGCAGCTAATTCCAAAAGCAGATCAATGTCATGGATCATCAGATCAAGAACAACTGATACATCATTTGCCCGATCTGAGTAAGGACTCATCCGGTGTGCTTCTATAGCTAGCAATTCCTCAGTTTTTAGAACTTTGCTAAGTTCCTGAAAAGCTGGATTGAACCGTTCGATGTGTCCCACCTGGAGGATACATTGAGATTCGGCGGCTGCATTTACTAAAGATTCGGCTTCGTAAATGCTTGCCGCAATTGGCTTTTCAATCAAAACGTGAACTCCCGCTTCCAGACATGCCATACCTACGGCGTGATGCATCCGGGTCGGAACGGCAATACAAACAGCATCTACACGCGGCAGCATCTCGCGGTAATCTTCAAAGAAACGCGCCCGGTATTTACTGGCGGTTTCTAATCCTCGATCAACATTGATATCGGCAATGCCGACCAGTTCAACATCTTTCAGTAAACTCAGCACACGGGTATGATGTTGTCCCATATTTCCTACCCCAATCACGCCTACACGGATCGGTTGCGGTTGGTTCCGCTGGGTATGGGTATTCGGTTGTCTCACTGACATATTATCTAACACTCCTATCCTCTCCTCAACCACAAGAATTAGAGATACTATGATTTACTAGCTTTTATCTTGAATTGCCAGCTACAACGCCCTCTAAAACCATCCAGATGGTAACATGGGGGTTCTGTATATGAAGAATTTCAAAGTTTCTTCTTGGTTCCCGTACTATATGCCTAATTTTGAAATCCCATTTCCTCCTTTGATAGGATTTTCTTACTGTATACAGAGATAAAACAGTGTAATTTTTAACTTTTAGCCATAAATTTATGGCTAGGCAATAACTAGTTCTGTAGCATTTATAATGGCAACACCCCAGAAATTACATAAGTAATACCACGCAATTCTGGTTTTATTTTGTCATCTGAATCGCTAATTGCGAAAATTTACCACCCACAATGTTTGAATTGGACTTTAGGCGTAATTGCACTTAAATTGAGATGAAAGCTGTTATTTTGTTATCCGGTGGATTGGATTCTTCAACGGTTCTGTACCAGGCGAAGGCTGATGGTTGTGAATGTTATGCCATTACATTTAATTACCAGCAGCGCCACCAACGAGAATTGCAGTCGGCGCACGCAATAGCTCTCACTGTCGGTGTGATCGAACATCAGTTAGTCAATTTTGATTTAAGAGCTTGGGGTGGTTCGGCGCTGACAGATGACATTGATTTACCCCAAGACCGCGATTTGGCAGCAATGGCGGCAAATATTCCTATTACCTATGTTCCCGCCCGCAACACGATCTTCTTGAGTTTTGCCCTAGCTTATGCAGAAGCTATCGCCGCGAATCAGGTTTACATCGGTGTAAATGCTTTAGATTACTCTGGCTACCCTGATTGTCGTCCTGACTATATTGAAGCGATGCAATCCGTCTATCGCCTCGGCACCAAGCAAGGACGTTCGGGTCAGCCAATTGAAATTGTCGCACCTTTAATTAACCTCAAAAAAACGGAAATTATTGAGTTAGGTAACAAACTCGGTGTTCCTTGGTCCCAAACTTGGTCTTGCTATGCTGGGGGTGATACGGCTTGCGGTGTGTGTGATTCTTGTCGTCTGCGCTTAGCTGCCTTTGCAGAACTAGGATTATCAGATCCTGTGACGACATTCACTCCCTGACGAGAATATGTACCTGAATTTGGTGGATACGTGGTCCTTCAACTGAAATCACCGTAAATTCGAGATTTTGATGTCGCAAAGTTTCCCCAATTGCTGGAATTTTCTGTAACTTAAACAACAAAAAACCGCCCAGAGTATGATATTCGTTTGTTAGTGGCAAGTTTAGGTGTAATTCTTCATTGAGATCTTCCAGGTTCATTTGCGCCTGGATCACAAAAGTCTGTTCATCAACTATTTGGATTGGGGAGTTACCAGTATTTTGAGTCTCACCTTTAATGGCGATAATTTCCGCAATCACATCTTGAATTGTGACAAGTCCCACTGTGCCACCAAATTCATCAACAACAATCACCATCGCTGGCGTGGCGCGTTGCATCACAGATAAGAGTTCACTTACCGGGGTGTATTCAGGCACAAAGCGTGTCGGACGAATCCAAGGCTTGATCTGAGTTTCTAAGCTCAGCTTCCCAAAAGCCAAAGGTTCAGCTAAGTCTTTAAAGTAGATGATCCCGCAGATATCGTCTAGAGAATCTCCAATCACCGGATAGCGCGAGTGTCCAGTAGCTGCCATTTCTGTCAAAAAAGCTTGAAAAGTAGCATCAGCGCTTAAGGCGACAATGCTAGTGCGAGGAACCATAACTTTTTGCGCTGTGACATCAGCAAACTCAAAGACATTATTCAGCAGTTCCCGCTCTTCTGCTTGTAAACCAGATGATTCTCTTTCCGTCGCGATAATTAATTGTAATTCCGCCGAAGTTACAGGTTGTCGCCATGTCATACCCGTATATTGAATACCCACAAGCTTCAACAGTAGGCGGTTTGATTGGTTGAGAATCCAGATGAACGGATTGAATAACCGCGCGATCGTTTTGACTGGCGGACCTAAAAATCGGGCTAAATCCTCAGAATATAGCAAAGCCAACGATTTCGGACACAGTTCTCCCAGGACAATTTGGAGATAGGCAATTAGTAAAAAAGCCAGTGGTACAGAAAAAGAATGCGCGATCGCTTGTTCCATCTGCGGAGGCAGAGGTAATAATTCTAACCAAGAAGCAACTACCCAAACAATCGTACTCTCGCCAATCCAGCCAAGAGCCAAACTAGAGAGAGTAATGCCTAACTGAGTTGTCGAGAGCAGTTTGTCAACACTGCGTTGTAGTCCTTGCACTGCCAGGGCTTGGGCATCACCCGCCAGGGCCAACTGGAGTATCCGCGATCGCCTGACTGTCACCAGAGAAAATTCTGCCGTGACAAAAAAAGCATTAATCGCAATTAGTAGCAGCACTGATAATAATCGCAATCCCACGTCTATCCAACTAAATCCGCTGAAACGATCCGAGTAAACTTTCGCTCCTTTTTACCTTTCCACAGGAATATCATGCATCTCTAGCTTCAGTTTTTGGTCAGGATAATCTGTCAATGTGAGTGAGAGCTTCTTCACATTATCCAGCAAAGCCGTAGGAATACTGATTGTACCGGCAAATGTTTGACCATTACCAGGTAACTCGGCGGGTAAGCCTTCAGTACTCGCACTCAGTGTTCGACCCTGATCATCGGTCACATCCAAGAAGCTATATAAAAATCGCACAGATTCCGTGCCAGTATTTTTAAACTTCACCTTCATCAACAAAGCACCACCAGAGTAGCGGGCGGATTGGACTGCCAAACTCACAGTCTTATCTTGAGCGACAATCGGGAACCCTTGCTGTGGCGCTTCTTCAGCAGCATTATCCTTTTTATTCTCGTCTTTCTTTTCTTTTTGTTCTTCGTCTTGCTTCGGCTTTTCTGGTTTAGCCCCTTTACCCTTAATCTCAATTCGGGCTTTCACACTTTTGAGGATATCCTCCTCTTTCAACATCACTAAACCGCCCTGTTGAGAAGAGGAGCTTTTATTACTCACCAACTTAGTCGTCGGACGAGCATCCGGTTGAGTCACGCCTTTGAGTGCCGCACTGCCCAAATTAAATCCTAACAAGGCACTCACAGAACCAGCCCCCAACATCGTCGATAACAAAACCAAAGTGAGAACTACAGTAGAATTTAGTTTCATGGCAAGCGTTGTATAATTACTAACTTTTTACCGTAAGTGAGGCAACTTTTGTAGCCAAATCTTTACAAAAACTTATAGATAGACGCTTTGATTATTTCACCATTTAGATTATGAACTATTAGCTAATTAATATACTATTTGTTGACTAGTCATTAGCCCCCCACTTAAGATACAATAAAAACTCGACCAGGGTTGGCCGAGCGGTTTAGGCAACGAACTCATAATTCGTACCAGGCAGGTTCAACTCCTGCACCCTGGATTACTTAGGTGGCATGGTTTCCAACTGGAATTCCGTGCCCACACTCAGCTTGTTAATATTCAAGCGCGGAGAGTTGAGCAGCGATGAACTATAAGGATTAGGCAGATCCGGAGTCCGTAGATAAGGATCATTACTCACTTGCTGTCTGAGACCATCCCGATAGACAATATCCACCAACTCCGCATCGCGCTTAATCTCATTTTCTGTAAAAGAATTATGGCGCAAGGAACCAGTACCTAAAATCGCGTCGAGTTGACGCTTTGGGGAACGATTTTGGAAAAAATTAGTATCATTCCGATAAAAAGCCCGCTCAAAAGCATCACTTGTGCCTTGATAAGCACTAGCCTGATCCACAGCATCAGCCTTTGCCATCGCCGGGAAAGCTATCGCCGCCAATACCACCACACCCAAAAACTTTAAACTAAAACTCATGACTTTAAACCCTCAAGATGTGTCAAAATCTTAACGAAGAATTTAATAGTTCTAGCTTAATTTTTGGTTAGCCACCATTAGCAAAATTGCGTAATGACCGATAAAACCCTGACCTGGGCTACTGCCGACATACCGACACTCAAGAACCAACTACTCGACTTATTTTGCCAACTAGCCTACAAAGAAGGAGACTTCGTGCTTTCCTCCGGACAGCGCAGTACCTACTACATCAACGGCAAACAAGTCACACTGCATCCCCAAGGAGCACTAGCGATCGGTAGAATAATCCTCCCCCTCCTCCCAGAAGACACCCAAGCAGTAGCCGGCTTAACCCTAGGAGCCGATCCAATCGTCACCGCCGTCAGCGTCGTCTCCGCCTACGAAAACCGGCCCATCCCCGCCCTAATCATCCGCAAAGAAGCCAAAGGACACGGAACAAAAGCCTACATAGAAGGACCCACCCTAAAAGAAGGAGCCAACATAGTAGTGCTAGAAGACGTAGTCACCACCGGACAATCAGCCCTGCAAGCAGTAGAACGCCTACAACAAGCAGGCTACAAAGTCAACCAAATAATATCCCTAATTGATCGCCAACAAGGAGGAGCCGAACTCTATAACTCTCAAGGTCTAAAATACACAACCCTATTCAAAATCACCGACCTCCAGAACGCAGAGAAACCTCCGCGTCCCTCCGCGCCCCCCCCGCGCCCTCCGCGTTAAAAAACCTCCCCTACCTCACGCTTTCCAAAGCCAAAAACTTCTCCAACTCCGTCAGCGCATCAGCATCAACCTTAGTTTGCATCGGACAGAACTTAGGACCACACATAGAGCAAAACTCAGCCGTCTTATAGATATCAGCCGGTAAAGTCTCATCGTGATACTCCTTAGCCCGTTCCGGGTCAAGAGACAACTCAAATTGGCGATTCCAATCAAAATTGTAACGAGCGCGAGACAACTCATCATCGCGATCGCGTGCTCCCGGTCTATGTCTAGCAATATCTGCAGCATGAGCCGCAATTTTGTAAGCAATGAGACCATTGCGAACATCTTCCGCATTCGGTAATCCCAAATGCTCCTTAGGTGTCACATAACACAGCATTGCCGTCCCATACCAACCAGCCATCGCCGCACCAATCGCCGAAGTGATGTGGTCGTAGCCAGGGGCGATATCTGTAACTAAAGGGCCAAGAACATAGAAAGGTGCTTCAGAACACTCTTCCATTTGTTTACGGACATTGAATTCAATTTGATCCATTGGGACGTGACCTGGTCCTTCCACCATGACCTGAACATCATGTTCCCAAGCTTTCCGCGTGAGTTGACCTAAAGTTTTGAGTTCAGCTAATTGCGCTTCATCACTAGCGTCGTGAGTACAACCCGGACGTAGGGAATCACCAAGGCTAAAAGAGACATCATATCTTTTAAAGATTTCGATGATGTCGTTGAAGTGGGTGTAAAGTGGGTTTTGTTTGTGGTGATGTAACATCCACCGTGCTAGAATGCCGCCGCCGCGAGACACAATCCCCGTCAGGCGATTTCTAACTAAGGGTAGATGTTCAATCAAAATGCCAGCATGAATAGTTTGGTAGTCTACGCCTTGCTGAGCATGTTTTTCAATGATATGAAGAAAGTCATCGGGGGTAAGGTTTTCAACGTTACCGTGGACGCTTTCTAAGGCTTGGTAGATGGGAACGGTACCGATAGGTACTGGGGAGGCTTTGATGATCGCAGCGCGAATTTCATCTAAGTTACCGCCACCTGTAGACAAGTCCATGACGGTATCAGCACCGTACTTGACAGCGAGATGAAGTTTGTCTACTTCTTCTTGGAGGTTGGAAGAGTTAGGACTTGCACCAATATTGGCATTGACCTTACAACTAGAAGCGATACCGATACACATCGGTTCTAGGTTGGTGTGGTTGATGTTGGCGGGAATAATCATTCTTCCCCGCGCGACTTCTTCCCGAATTAGTTCAACTGGCAGTTTTTCCCGCCCGGCGATGTAGACCATTTCTTCAGTAACTATTCCCTGACGGGCATAGTGCATTTGAGAAACGTTGCTTTGCCCACTTCGCTTAGCCAGCCATTGTGTACGCATATTTGATTCCCTTCATTTACAGCTTCCCTCCGCTGGTATTAGCCAGACTCAGGTGTTAAGGGTGTGATCTCAGCCTGAAAATCCAGGCACCCCTAGCATAGTTATAAATACTATCACTTTCTTTGACTATTGATAAAGCTGGTTTAGGAATTGTTAGGATTGAGAATCTTTGGATGTCCGCTGAATCCGCTCGAATACAGCCTGGTGAATCTCTTCCGGAGTCATCGATGCTGGATGCTTGACATTTGAACTATTTGCTGATATACGATCGGCAAGTGCGTAAAAAGCTTCACGATCATCTTGGTGAGCAATCACGTAAGCTCGTAATTCGGCTTTGCTCATTGCCTCAAAGTTTTGTTTCATCACCCTTACTCCCAGTTGCCATCACGACTAATCAAAATTTCCAGATCATCTCCGGCAAGAATGAACAGTTTTCCTGTGCGCTCATCCAGACGTACCATGTAAATTGGCTTATAAAACTCTGTTAAAGACTGACATAGGTAAACACATTTAAGGGCTTGTGCTGTTGTAGGTAGAATAGTGGCTTCTCGAAAAAACTAGCATTATCTAGATTTTACACGTTTAAGCCAGCAAAAATGACTGCGGCGCTAAAATCAAGCTTGCTTGTACTTAAATCAGGCGATCGCGATCACAGGCAAAACCAATTTCACTCTTATATAATTCCCCAATCTTCCCGAGAGGTATGTCTCAGTATAAATATATCATTTTTTACAAGCCTTATGGCGTTCTCTGCCAGTTCACTGCCGACACTCCCACACGCCGGACTTTAAAGGATTATATCCCTGTGAGCGAAGTTTATCCTGTAGGGCGTCTGGACTGGGATAGCGAAGGATTGATGCTGTTAACGAATCACGGACAACTGCAACATCGTTTAGCCCATCCGCAGTTTGGACATGAACGTACTTACTGGGTACAGGTGGAACGCATTCCCGATGATCAGGCTTTGAGTCAGTTGCAACGAGGAGTGACGATTCAAGATTACCAGACAAGACCTGCCTTGGTGAAGCAATTGCCTGTGGAACCACCGCTACTTGAACGCCATCCGCCCATTCGCTGGCGCAAAAATGTGCCAACAGCATGGTTGGAAATGACTCTGAAGGAAGGAAAAAATCGCCAAGTCAGAAAGATGACAGCGGCTGTAGGATTTCCCACTTTACGGTTAGTGCGCGTAGCGATCGCTCATTTAAAGTTAGCCAGTTTACAACCTGGACAGTGGCGTGACCTCACTCCAGAGGAACTCAAGTTATTGTTAGATTTAGTGTTTGTCAGCAAACGTTGAAGAAACATTAAAACTAGCATTTAGCTACAAAGCCAGACGTTAAACTGGATTCTCGGAAAGGGAAATTGTTGGACCAGGGAAGTCGGTCACAATCTACGCAAAAATCGTGTGTGTTTTTACTGATGAAGTGGAAACAAAGAGTGATGAATTTGCCATCTGCCAGATGAATTTTATTTGCCTGTTTATTTAACTCCCGCCCTGTGGTAGAAATTTGAGCAATATGATCCTAAATCAGCAATCTAGCTGGCATAACAATTGCCTAGAAAGTGAGACGTTCCCTGGTGCGCCCAACATGGAAAGATCTCTGTGTCTGGAAGAAGCCCTGCGTCGGACTCAAGAAGAACTTACTTGGTACCGCAACCTGTATGAATATATACCTTCAATTTACCTGACTTTAGACCCAGAGGGAATTATTTTATCTGCGAACCAGTTTGGTGCAGCTAGTCTAGGCTATACGCCATCCGTGTTGCGACAAATGCCGGTGTTTGAATTGTTCGCGCGATCGCATCGTTCAAAATTACATGATGCTTTAGCTACTTTATTACAACCATCAACTACAAATACTAAGACGGATTGGGAATTTCCCTTAAATTGCCCTCAAAGCCAGATTTTATGGGTAAAAGTCGTAGCGAGAATTGTCTCTGGAGTATCAGAACCGGAAATTCTCATGGTTTGTGAAGATATTACCGCACGTAAATCAGCGGAATTGAATCTTTTGCACAGCCAACAAGCCGCGCAAGCGCAAGTCCAGGAAATAGAAAGCCAGAATCGCCTCAAAGATGAATTTCTCAGTCTCATTTCCCAGGAATTACGCACGCCAGCCACAAATATGAAGATGGCAATTCAAATGCTGGCTATCGCCCTTAATCAAGACCAAAACTTTTTGGCGCAAATGTCCAAGCCGCTAGAACAACGGTCTAAAGCCACCCGCTATTTACAAATTTTAGACAACGAATGTGAACGAGAAATTAATTTAATTAATAATTTTCTCGATTTACAACGCCTAGAAACAGGTGCAAAACCTCTAGTCTTGGAGAAATTTGAGGTCAAAATCTGGTTAGACAAGGTGATGCGGTTATTTAAAACCCGCTGTCGTCACTGTCTGCAAGATTTACAAGTAATAATTGCGGAAGATTTGCCACAGCTAGCCTGCGACTCCTTCTCTTTAGAACGGATTTTAATCGAATTGCTCACAAATGCGTGTAAATACAGTCCAGCTAATGGGCAGATTACTCTCACAGTAACTCATAAATTTGGCAATATTGAATTTCAAGTCGCTAACACTGGTGTGGAAATTCCCGCTACTGAGTTGTCACGTATTTTTAATAAATTTTACCGCATTCCCAGCAACGATCCCTCTAAGCAAGGCGGAACCGGGTTAGGACTAACCTTAGTCCAAAAGCTGACAAACTATCTTGGCGGCGCAATCACAGCCGAAAGTGGCAATAATTGCACCTGCTTTACGGTTAAATTGCCAGTTGTTTAGGAGAGGGAGAGTGGGGAGTGGGGGAGTTTTCGGGTAAGCTGGAAAAGCAAGTGCTTCTGCTGCGAAAAAGCTCAGAGGAACGGGAATGCAGGAGACCCCACAATGCTGATTTGTCCTCAGTGTCATGCTGAAAATCCAAGTATTAATAAATTCTGTCAGCGCTGTGGCACATCACTCACCGAAAAGGTCTGTGTAGAATGTGGCACTCGTGTAGCTGTGAATGCTCAACAATGCCCTAATTGCAGTGCCGTAACCGGAACGTTTTGGTTAGCAATTATTACTACCGCGAGTACCGTAGTTGAGGACCCCACTCCCCCACTCCCCCACTTCCCATACTTAGACTTGGGAAAACGCTATCAAATATTAGAACCACCCACAAATGATGATATAGAGATATCAGTGAGAGTACTGGATTACCAGCCGTTGCAGGTGTCGCCATTAAAGATGCTGATGGCGAATCAGTCTGGTAAAATTGCTCTTGAGTTGACCAAGCTCGGCGCTCAAGCTCAAGCTTATATCGCTCTACGCTCATATCACAGCATTCCCCCAATTCACGATGCTTGGCAGGAAGCGGATTTGGGGATAGTACTGATTGAAGACCGCAAATCTTGGCAACCCTGGGTAGATATTTGGCAAAATAATGAGACGACTTCACTCCAAATTGTGCATTGGTTTTATGAGATGACCAGACTTTGGGAAGCTTTTGAACCTTGGCATTGTCGTCAGAGTCTGCTGGAGTTGGAAAATATCTGTTTGGATGAAGACCAGGCGTTAGCAGTTAAAAGGTTGTATTTTACTCCCGAGAAGACTTTTACCGTTCATGATCTTGCTAGAGTGTGGCAGGTGCTATTTAGACAGTCTCAACGCACACAATTTGGTTCATTAGTGCAATTATTAAGCGATTTAGATGAAGGTGTGCTGCAAACATTGCCGGATTTGCGATCGCGTTTAGAAGAAATTGCCCAGGAACTGCAAGTCGAACCTACAACTGATACTCCGACAATGGAACCCATGTCAGAACCTCAAGCACCGATTTCTTCTCCTACTATCTTGCAACAGTCTGAATTCACGCCCAGAAGCGATGAGATGCCAACGGTGGTACTCCCGATGGAGTTAGTCAATTTAGAAGATGTTGGACGGACTGATGTCGGTCGCCAACGTCAGCATAATGAAGACTGTTTTGGGATTGACACAAAAATTAACCGAGTAGAATTACCTAATAATCGTGATTTTCAAGCACACGGTTTATATATTCTCTGTGATGGGATGGGTGGTCATGCGGGTGGTGAAATTGCTAGTAGTTTAGCGGTGAAAACCTTACGCCAGTACTTTCAAGCAAATTGGGTGACTAACCAATTACCCTCAGAAGCAAGTATCCGCGAGGCGGTGCGTTTAGCTAACCAAGCTATTTATGATGTGAATCAACAAGATTCCCGGTCTGGTGTGGCGCGGATGGGAACGACTTTGGTGTTGTTGTTAGTTCAAGATAATCAAATCGCGATCGCGCATGTGGGAGATAGTCGTTTATATCGTCTAACTCGTAATGGCGGAATTCAACAATTAACAGTGGATCACGAGGTCGGTCAGCGAGAAATTCTCCGAGGAGTCGAACCGAGTATCGCTTACGCCCGTCCTGATGCTTACCAACTAACTCAAGCTTTAGGTCCGCGCGATGAGAACTTTATCAATCCTGATGTGCAATTTTTGCAACTCAGTGAAGATACCCTACTTCTCCTCGCCTCTGACGGTTTGACAGATAACGACTTGGTAGAACAACACTGGCGCACCCATCTCGAACCTTTATTGAGTTCTCGCGCTAATCTAGAAACTGGTGTCAGTGAATTAATTGACCTAGCAAATCAATACAACGGTCATGACAACATCACTGCTGTCTTGATTCGTGCTAAAGTGCGACCAAATTTGGAACAGCAGTAGCTTTTATATCCCCTATGGTGACGCTGACTCTATTAGACCCTGTACAAAAGACTCCAATCCAAAAGTGGAGTTTTGAGGACGAGTCCGTGATTCGCATTGGGAGATCTCCTGAGAATCAAGTTGTGCTGACTGATACTCTGGTTTCTCGGCAGCATTTAGAACTACGACCTAATAACGGTAAGTGGCATTTAACTAATCGTGGCACTAATGGCACTTATCTCAATGGCGTCTTGGTCACTGAGAGTCAATTGCCAGATAATGCTGTCATGCAACTGGCGCGAGGTGGTCCTTTAATTCAGTTTCATCTGGAAAAACCTACCATTGGACAATGTACTCACGAGGGTAATCCGGTGGGGAATCTCTTTTGTATTCATTGCGGTCAGCCTTTGGTGGTGCAACGGACTGTACGCCAATACCAAATTTTGCGGACATTAGGTCAGGGTGGTATGGGTACAACTTATTTGGCTTGCGACCGCACTCAAAAGACTGCTACTGGTGCTCCCATTTTAGTTGTGTTGAAGCAAATGAATGCGGATATGGCAAAAATTGCCAAAGCCCAGGAATTGTTTGAGCGTGAGGCAAATACGTTGAAATCCCTGAACCATCCGGGAATTCCTAAATATTACGACTTTTTTCTAGAAGATGGCAAAAAATACCTGGCAATGGAGTTAATCCACGGCCAGGATTTAGAAAAACGAGTTTATGCTACGGGACCTGTCACACCGCAGCGGGCGGTTGATTGGATGATCCAAACTTGTGACGTTTTAAAGTATATTCATAGTCAAAATCCACCGTTAATTCACCGGGATATTAAACCGGCGAATTTGATGGTGCGGAATGCTGATAATTCTTTAGTGGTACTGGATTTTGGGGCTGTGAAGGAAATTGGCACAACGCCCGGTACACGGATTGGGGCTGAGGGTTATTGTGCCCCCGAACAGGAACGAGGGCAACCCTTAACTCAATCTGATTTGTATGCAATTGGTCCGACATTGATTTTCCTGCTCACAGGTGAGAACCCTTTTAAGTTCTATAAGTTGCGAGGCAGGTATTATAGGTTTGAGGTGAGCAGCGTACCGACAATCACACCCAAGATTCGGGAACTTATCGATCGCGTGACAGAACCGCTACCACGCGATCGCTATCAGACAGCGCAGGAACTAGCTGCGGCGCTAGCTGCGTGCATCTAATTATTATTCCTCGTCCCAAGCATCGACATCTAGCAAATCGCTGACTGGGTCTTGCATGGTAAACCCGAAGTCAAGGAGTTCTTTTTTCCAGTAAGACCATTCATTGCCATAGAGCAAGGCGATCTTCCAGATGCTATCAGTCGGCTTGATAATCTTGGATTCGAGAAGTGATTGAACATTGCGCTGCAATTTCACCATTGGGTGAATTACTTGCTGAGTCATAGCCTCGATGGTTAAATTCAAATTTACTTAGGTAAATGCTTGGGGGTTTAATTGCTTACCAATTTCGGGTTTGTTGCCGATGCGTAGAGTTCTATACGTTGGTAAGGCGTAATCTTAACTTTTTAAGCTTATCACAAAGATTTCCAGATGATGCAACATTTTTTTCTTTGTACGGTGATCACTACCGAGAGATGCTCATACCACCGCAATCGCAAATTCTAGACAAGCTCGAATGTCCACTTCTGTCAACTCAGGGAAATCATCTAAAATTTCTGCATGAGACATTCCCGCCGCCAGCCAACCGAGAACATCATACACAGTGATCCGCATCCGGCGAATGCAGGGTTTGCCACCGCGTTTGTCTGGCTCAATCGTTATAATGTCGCGATATGTCATAAATAAGCGATCGTTGTACCGTTGCTTCAAGTTTATAGCTTCACAAGTTGATGCTGACTGATGTTCGCGCACCTGATGGTGAATTCTCTTTAAATATTATAATTTTTTAATTGAGCCAGAATTATCATTTCAGTAATGACTCGACAACCTCACGATCAGTTCGCCAAGCTGTATTTAGAAGAATTGCTCACTCCTTTTGGCAAGGTAGAAATTAGTAAAGAAGTTTCAGATGAAGCAAGATTTATTGATGTCATGTTTTCGCCTATACCATCGCCTGACCAAGATCTAGAGAGTTTAGGGGTATTGGGTAAGATTATCACAGACGATTCACTGTTGGAAGCGTTTCGCAATCCACCAGATATGCTGGACATACTAAATTGTATTCACAAGTTACTTTCTGAGTATCGAAAGTTACAGCGTAAAGCTAAAAGGGATAATATTCCTTTAGTAGTAGAAAGCTTACCATGCTTGTGGATTTTGGCAACTTCGGTTTCAGCAAGTCAAATTGAGATTTTTGAGGCTAAATTAGATTTAGACAACTGGCTACCGGGTGTTTACTGGCTAACGCAGCCTTTTAAAACAGCGCTCGTGTCAATTAACCAGTTACCTGTGACAGATGAAACATTGTGGTTGCGGGTACTGGGACGCGGAACCGTTCAGCAACAAGCGATTAACGAGCTGATTACTCTTCCAAGAGAAAACAAGTTACGCCAAAATGTGTTGCAATTGATTTCAAGTTGGCGGATTGCAGTAATTGATCAAGAAAATTTAAACGAAGATGACCAGGAGTTAATTATGAACCTTTCACCAGCTTATTTGAAAGACAGAGCACAGGCTGTAGAAGAAGGAGTACAACAAGGTCTACAGCAAGGCGTGCAGCAAGGCGTGCAGCAGGGACAGCGTCTGGTAGTAGAAAGCTTGTTAGCAGATAAGTTTGGTAGCGAGGATGTGGAACTATCTCGTGTAATTGACGCGTTGCTACAGTTACCACCACGAGAATATACTCGCTTGTGTTTGCAATTGTCTCGTGATGAGTTATTGGTACGGTTTGGTAGTTAGAGCTAGGAGGACACGAAGTGATGAGGATTCGAGCAATTTTAGAGTGGGATGATGAATCTGAAGCTTACTCAGCAACCTGTCCTGAACTGAACTTTGTGTCTTCTTTTGGTGAAACTAAGCAAGCTGCGATCGCTAACTTAAAAGATGCGATTAAATTAATGCTAGAGCCGATTCCTGACGAGCTGTATGTTAATGTCAAGAACGCATCTAATCTCACTCATTGAGGATAGACTGTAAAATTTCTGGAGTTAGTCCATTGGCTTCAGCTTCATCACTCATGTGATCCATTGCGGTTTGCAGACTTGTCAGGTTCATAGCACGTTTTAGCCACAAACTTACGAGAGCTTGGATTTTTTGTTGTTCTTCTGGCTGTGCCGATTGAAATGCCTTGGCAATATTAGCATCCACTTGAATTGAAATGGTTTCCATAGCGGCTCCTGAACTTAGATACTGACAGTATAACTTTGCCATTTCACAGCTTGCTGTTTTCTATCTTCAGGTGTGTGCGGCGATTTGACGAACCGATCCACTACCCCATCCGTTACTAGTTGTCCGAGCGCTCCTTGAGATATTAGACTGGGGAAATCGTACATATCTCCAAGCCGTATCAGGCGGCTATCTCCTTGCTCCTGATTGCGGAAACAAAAGACTACATCATCAAGGGCAGCATCGGGTAAGGCATCCATCAGGGCTGGGTTGTGGGTGGAAAGTAGCACTCGTAACTTACGCTGCTCAGCAATATCCCGGATGCTGGCAAGCAAATGTTTGGCGCGGCTGGGATGAACGCCGTTGTCGATTTCTTCGATGACTACTAGACTACCAACAGGTGCTGATAGCATAGCAGCGGCGATAGCTAACACTCGCAGAGTGCCATCGGATAATAATGCCGCCTCACAATAGCGACGGGTATTGCCAAAGGTTTCTGCTAGTCGCACCATAACTTCATCTCGTGGACCGAAAATGAAATCTAGCCCGTCTATAGCTTGTTCTGGTAGACTTTGGATAAAGTTCAGAATCGCCTGTTGATTGTCAGTTTTGTCCCATAACCGAAACAGAACGCTAGAAAGATTGGTACCATCCTCTTGTAACCGCTTATCAGACTTGAAGCTGTACTCACGCATTTTGGCGGGGACGGGATCGAGAAAAAGGATGTTCTGCAACACTCGTTGATATTCGCGGACGGTTTCGGGAATGACTTTTTGAGATTTGAGATCTTTTGCCTCAAAACGAGCTGGGCTGTCTAATTGAACGAAGATAGCCATTTGATCGCTGCACATTATTCGTGGCTTATTATTCCCCTTTTTTAAGTTGTTATATGCCACACCAACATCAGTCTCTACTCCTTGGGAAGGCTGGTCAAGGTCGTATAACGGTACTTCACCAGTTCCATGAATCCGCTCACGAGTAATGTGCATCTCTCCGTCACGCACCTCTAGGGTGATTTCGAGTTTGTTCCACTCTGTTGAGTCCAAACGACAACCAATAGTAAAACTTGACTCTCCTCGATGGCACAAATCATTTACCCGTCCGCGTACAACACGTTCTACACTATTGACAGCATATTGAATGCGATCGAGTTTTTGTCCTTGTGCCAGCCATGACAGAAAACGCAAACCTTCAAGGGCATTGCTTTTGCCAGCGGCATTGGCTCCTATTAGTACGGTCAGCGGACCTAGAGGCAATCGGCTTGTACTATAGCTCTTGAAGTTTGCGAGGGTAAATTCGGTCAGCATGGCTTTCATAAAAAGTACTTTCGCTCTTTGGTGTTTCAGAACAATGGCTAAAAGAAATTTTCTTCAAGATGATAGTTATTCTGAATCGGTGGGTATCCTGATCGCAGGGAGAGTTGCTAATACCTAAGTTACTACAGCACACACTGACTATGGCTAATTCTGAAAAAGAATACATGGAGGCACGCAGTAAGCGGACTCAGCGCCGGAATAAGATTTTGGCGTTCGTGTCTCTTGTGTCGTTTGCTGGTTCTGGGCTGTTTACAGTTGTTCCGGCTTTACAAAAGGTGCTTAGTCAAGATGCCACCTTAAACGCGGCTGCTTCGGCTGAGACTATATCATTGCAGCAACAGCGGCAGGGTTATGAACTGGTTTTACAGCGAGAACCAAATAATAAAGTGGCTTTAGAGGGTTTGGTAAAGGTACGACTACAGTTGAAAGATGGTAAAGGGGCAGTTGAGGCTTTAGAAAAACTGAAGCAGTCAAATCCTGAGCGGGAAGATTACAAAGTCGCTTTGGAAGATTTGAAGAAACGATTGGGTAAGAGCGATCACTGAGCAAGTAATCAGAACCAATTCTGATTTTATTTAAGTAAGTTGAAAGCTTCTCATTTACATCTACTGGAAAAAATTTATGTTTGAAAATTACAAGGTTATAGCAGTTACACCAGCTGGTAGACAAAGATATCTAGAGATTCTTATTCCCTATATTTTAAAAGACAGAGGAATAATTGATGAGTATCATTTATGGGTAAACACTTCAAACGTGTCTGACATAGCATATATAAAAAGTTTCCCAGAGATATTTCCTGATTTCATAAAATTGGTATGGTCGCCTCTGACACCAAATGGAAGTGCTAGTGTTTATCCATTTTATCAGTATTGTACAGAACCTAATACTATTTATATAAAAATAGATGATGATATTTGCTTTATAGAAGATGGAGCATTTGAAAGGTTACTCAGATTTAGAGTTGCTCACCATGAATACTTTTTGGTATATCCAAACATAATTAATAATGTTATTTGTTCCCACATTAATCAAAGACTAGGAAATTTTTCAATAGAAACAGGTATTTGTAATTACGATCCATTTTGTGAACAAGGATGGAAAAGTGGTATAGTTGCCGCCACCATTCATTCTGCATTTATTGAAAAGCTCAAACAAGGCTCATTAAATGACTACAAGTACAACCAATGGATATTACATCAATTTGAACGAACATCTATAAACTTTGTTGCTTGGTTTGGCGAAGAGTTTGCCAAATTTAATGGGCAAATTGGATTTGTTGATGATGAACAATGGCTTTCAGTATTTAAACCTAAAGAAATTAATAAATTTAATGCTATTTGTGGTGAAGCTTTAGTAGCCCACTTCGCTTACTGCACACAGGTAAAATATTTAGAATCGAAAACGAACTTAATTCAAAGCTACAAAGAAATCGCTCCTCTATTTTCAGTTCAGGAAACACTGTTTTTTGAATCTGATGACTGGACTATTATTCGCGACAATCTGAAGCTTAAAGATATTAACTATATCATATTTCCAGACTGGCTACAGTCAGAAGAAGTCCTATGTGCAGAATTAGCGCACATTTTGAGATCTCTGTCAAATCATCCTCAAAGACACCGAATGACATTATTAATAGATAATAGCAATATTGCTGAAAATGACGCGGAGTTACTGTTATACAGCATCATTATGGATTTAATGCTAAATGAAGATTTATTAATTCATGATGAGTTTCAAATTTCTCCGATTGGTCAGATGAGCGAAACGCAGTGGGAATTGCTAATCCCTGAAATAAATGCCCGAATTAAGTTGGAAAGCGAAAATAAAAATGCTATTAATACTGTTGTAGTAGCTAGTGTTGAAAGTATTACTGAATGTAACATAGCTCAACTCGTTTAACTGACAGTTACAAATAGTTGAAAACATTAAAATCAAAAATTAAAGGCTTTTTATGATATCTATTCGGGATTTTGTACCTAGTATTGCACCAGTTTCCGAAGGGGTTGATAGACCCTTTTGGTCGGTAATGATTCCTAACTATAATTGTGCCCACTATCTGGCAGAAACCCTCAAAAGTGTCTTGAGACAAGATCCTGGTATCGAGAACATGCAAATTGAGGTAGTGGATGACTACTCTACAAAGGATGATCCAGAAGCTGTAGTGAGAGAAATTGGGAAAGGACGGGTATCATTCTTCCGTCAGCCACAAAATACTGGTGCAACCTCTAATTTCAATACTTGTATTCAGCGATCTAAAGGAAAATGGGTACATATCCTGCACAGTGATGATATGTTAGTACCTGGGTTTTATGAGCGTTTTCGATCTGCGGCTGAGCAAGAAACGACGATTGGCGCAGCCTTATGTCGCCATATTTACACTGATGGGGACGGTCAATGGCAATCTCTATCAAGACTTGAAAGAAACACACCAGGTATTATCCCAGACTGGTTAGAGCGGATTGCTGTTGGTCAACGAGTTGAAACTCCATCGATCGCAGTTAAACGTAGTGTTTATGAACACTTAGGAGGATATCATTCAGAACTATTTCACGCTGCTGATTGGGAGATGTGGCGGCGAATTGCCATGCATTATCCAGTTTGGTATGAACCTGAAGCTTTAGCTTATTATCGTGTGCAATCAGGCTCAGATACCTCTCGCTTATATAGGACTGGAGCCAACATTGCTGATATCCGCAGGTCTATTGAAATTGCTGAATCTTACTTGCCAACCACAATTGTTGGCAAATCATCGAATATAGCTAAGCTTAACTATGCACTATCAGCTATTAACTTAGCACGGCGGATGCTATCTAGGAATGATACAGAAGCTGCGATCGCTTTAGTTTGGGAAGGATTGAAGTGTAGCCACTCTCAAACAGCAATAGAGTCACTTTTTACTTTAATCGAATCAACTGAAGCTCAGACGTTTTTAGCTGATCTGTTTAGTTGGGGCGAACAGAAGGAAGATATAACCAGCCAATCTATACTACCTAGCCTCAGGCAAGCGCTACAGACGAAAACTGCTGACTTCAAAAAATCATTACCAACAATCATCGTTGATGGTGTAATTTTCAAGTTTGGTAATAAAGAAATTAATCAGATTTGGCAAAACCTGCTCGAAAACTGGGTCAAAAATGGTTTTGCGAAGCATATTATTCTTCTTGACCGGGCTGGAACTGCGCCAACAATAAGGGGGATAAAAAAATATTTGCTGCCACATTTTGGGCAAAATAGCACTAGTTCTGAATCTGAAATGTTGCAACGAATTTGCGATGCACAAGGTGCTGACTTATTTTTCTCAACATATTACACAAGCTCAATTTCAACGCCATATGTATTTATGGCGTACAATCCAGCAACAGAACCAATGAAATGGGAACTACCAAATCCTATGTTGCTTGAGAAATATCTGGCTATCCAACAGTCTTCTGCTTGTATTTCTATTTTTCAGAATACAGCTTGCGATATAGTTAAACATTTTCCAGAAATCTCCTTAAAATCAATAACTGTAGCCCAGTATGGTGTTTCTAACATTTTTTTTCCAGCGAATCTAGAAGAAATTAATCGCTTGACGTTAAGATATGGAATTTCTAAGCCTTACTTGATAATAACGAGTTTCAGTCATGGTTCTAAAACCGAAGCTTGGTTATTTGAAGCGCTATCTAATCTTTGCACTAATCAAGGGTTTGAACTAGTATATGCAGCAGCAGAACATATATTAGAAGCTGATTTGCGCGATTATATACCGGGTATTGTTGTTCATCTGCTTCAACTCAGTGATGAAGAATTAAGGACTGCTTATTCTGGTGCAATAGCGTTGGTATATCCATCGAAAGATGAAGGTTTAGGATTGCGTCTTGTTGAAGCTATGGCTTGTGGCTGTCCAATTATTACTTGTGATAACTTATCCAACTTTGAAATACTAGGAAAAGCCGCGATCTATGTGAGTAGAGAAGATGTATATGGGCTAGCGGATGCACTTTGCGATGTACAAAAACCTAATGTTCGCAACTTACTGATTGCTACTGGAATTGAACAAGCGAAAAATTTTTCGTGGTCAAAAATGGCAAAACAAGTGAGTTATGCACTAATTGACGCTACTCTCCTTCCTTTAAATTTGAAAGACATTAATCTTATCATTTTTCCAGATTGGTCTGCTTCCGAAGAGATTTTGGGATCGGAACTCCAAAGAGTTTTCAAGGCAGTTGCAACTCATCCAGACAAAAATCAGATGACTCTTTTAATAAATACTAGCAACGGTTCGGAAGAGGAAGCAAATTTACTTTTATCCAGCGTAATGATGAATTGTCTTATGGAAGAAGATTTAGACGTGACGGATGGCTTGGAAATTTCATTGATTGGACAGATGAGTGAAATTCAGTGGGAAGCTTTGTTACCTCGCATTAACTATCGAATTATTTTAGAGAAAGAAGAGCAGCAAGCGCTCTTACAAGTAAAAGCGCATATTATGCCATTATGTGACTTGAACAGTCTCAACGATGAGCATACTATTCAGCTAACAACCAGGCATTGAGAACGCAGTGTTAGTTGAAACAATACTGATTCTATTTGCTCGACTGTAGTGGTTAAACCAAATTTAGATAATGCTCGTTGTTGTCCTTGTTGAGTCATAGATTCCCACTCAACCGGATGCTCGGGCAGATAACATAAGCTATTAGCAAGATCTAAAGCATTCTCTGACTCAAAGATTAACCCACTTTGACCGTGTTCTACCGCCTCCGGCGAGCCTCCTCTATTACTAGCAACTACAGTCAAACCGGCAACCATAGCCTCGACTAAGCTAATACTGAAAGGCTCATCAAAGGTAGAAGGCAACACTAACACATTTTGTGTACGGTATAGTTCTTTAAGCTCCTGGCGAGACAAAACTCCAGTAAACTTAATTTTGTCTTGCATCCCTTCTATCTCAACAAATTCTTTAAGTTCTTGAACAAATTCAGGTATTAAGCTGCCCCCAGCAAAGGTAGCTAAAAAGTCAATACCATCTATATGAAGCAAGGAAAGAGCCTCTATCAAAACATCAGCTCCTTTGTAAGGCATTACCAAGCTAGCGTATACAATACGTAGTTGATCGCGGGCTGGTAATTCTGATTGATAAAATGCCTCAACTGCTGCACCTGGATGAATAGTTTGAGCAGTCTCGACTGGGTAGCCGGCTTGCTTTAAACCCTGTTTAATCCAATCGCTACATGTGATGTACTGATAAATCTTAGTCTTAGGAGATAATTCAGCAGCATACCCAGGTCGTGGATTCATTATAAAATGAGCAGTTGGTATGCCATCTGCCAGAATTTTGTCTAAAACTTCTACTCCCAAAAAATCCATATTACCTGCTAAGCAGACATCTGGCTTGAAGGCTTGCAACTCTAAAGCTAATGTCTTTCGATTCATAAAAGTCCTTGATGCAATTTCTTCAAAAGGAAGCCACTGAGTTCCTTGATTTGTCCATTCTCCACAAAGAGATAAGCAACGGAGAATAACAGGCTCTGAATCAGTGTTCGGGCAGTTAGAAGTATATTCTTCTGTATTACTTGTCAGTACAAGCACCGTATGACCGCGACTATGCAACAGTCGGGCGCAGTCAGCCATCTGACGCTCATATCCTCCAATCACTTGAGGTGGATACAGATTTGTAACTATCAAAATTTTCAGCTTATTCAAGACGCAAACCCCTTAATCATTTTGTTTCCACATACTTTGCCCACATTTGCTCGTAGGCTTTTTCCATCTCACGAGTAAACTGCTTAGCATTCCATAGCGGTGCAGTTTGTCGCGATTGCCGCATTCGCCAAGAGATTTGTTGCCGCAAGGCTGCATCTTTGCCCAAGCGAACCCCCCACTCGATATATTCTTCATCTGTCCAAGCAATGCCTTCTGTTATACCAGCATTCGTCATCATAGTGTAGCTATTACGAGCAGCAAACTGCTCCCCTACTCTTGTCACTAAGGGAATGCACATCCAAAGAGTTTCAAGAGTAGTGGTAGCACCATTATAAGGGTATGTATCTAGTACTACGTCAGCAATCCCTAGATTAGCTCTGTGAACTGCTTCTGAATGAACATCTGGTAGAAATCGAAAGCGATCGCGATCTACTCCTTCTTCATCCGCTAACTGATCAAAGAAATTTTTTATAGATGCTTCATCAGCTGTACCTTTAATCAAGAAATAGCTATTAGGTACTTCTTTAATAATTTTCAATTGCAGCCGCGCTATATCTGGATGTCGCTTAAACCCTCGCTGACCAGAAAAATATATTACTGCATCACTCGGTATATCTAATTGATCGCGCCGTATTGAGGGAACACTAACTTCAAAACCGTCAACAGCTATATATGTTTGAGGTAAACGCCAAATTTTTTCGCTGTAGTATTCCTCAGCAGATTCTGGTAAAACATAGGGATCGGCAATAAAGTAATCAACACTGGGGATTCCCGAAGCATCCCAACCTAACCAAGTAACTTGAATTGGTGCCGGTTTTCGCGCCATAATTTCACAGGTAGTGTCTAGTGTGATGCTATCGAGATCAATCAAAATATCTACTTCATCCTGATAAATCTGTTCAGCAGTATCAAAAATGTTGTTTGACTTGTATGTTTTATCACATTGACCTATAAACCATTCGTGTAATGCGTCAAAACTTGGATTAGTATTAACGAAATAAGCATTGATTTGAAATTTATCACGATCATGATGCTGAAATACCCATCGTGACAGCCAGCCAACAGAGTGAGTTCTCAAGCAGTGAGATAAATATCCTATTTTGAGCTTTTTAGTAGGTACAGCTAGCTTCTTCCGCTCTAAAATACCTTGGCTGTATTGTTCAACTTGTGTTTTAGCATAAATCTTAATGTTTGCTTGAGAAACTTGCATTAAATGATTTTGAATATGTCTAAACTCTCTAGGTTTATCGTCAAAATATGATGCAAAGAAATTAGAATTGAAAAGCCTTAATGTTCTAGCTTGAGTGAGATTAGTTGGATTAGCTTCGATTAACGATAACAGTAAAGTTTCTTGAAATAGAGATGCCGAATAAGATTCTTGCCAATATCCACCAGCAGTCGATAATCCTCGAATCACCTGGCGATTAGCATAAATTTTATCTGGCAATTCTTCGACTAAAGAATAGAATAATTTAGCAGTTTTAACTCCTTTATCGTATTCACCACAATTTTGATAAAAACTAGCTAAATGACCTAAAACTTCAGTGTTGTTTGGATCTAAAGATAAATATAACTCTCCCAGTTTTGCTGCTATTGCAGGTTGCCTTCTAGAATGAGCAATGTCTACTGATGCTAGTAGCAATACATATAAAAATTTGTGGAGGTTGTTTTTTGCATATGGCAAAATTTTTTCCACTAGCTCAATTGATGATGGGTAAAAAGGAGCGTATTCTAAAATACTTTGTAACCCTTCCATCAACATTTCAAAGTCTACTTCCACCTGTGGTTCTAACTGTAATATTTCAATTATTTCCAGAATCGATGAATCGTCTTCAGTATAAGTCTCCAGCTTAATAGCCAGCTTAATTAAACTCACCAGATTTTTAATATCTGTAGGCAAAAAATCCTTTATTTGCTGGCGAATTTTGCAAGCAATAGTATATTCCTCAACTTCCTCGCGTCGTTCGGCTTCGGTTTGCAAAACTTGCACTAATTCTCTATTGTACAACTCGACTTGTTCTGGTTCACCGTCCACCATTGCCATAAACCAAGTCGTTTGTGCTTCTACCTCCTGACCTTGCAATAGCAATATTAAACCTAAATGCCAATAGTGAGACTTGACATCATCCTCTACAGCAATTGCTTGTTCGTATAAGTTGGCAGCTTGAGTATAGCTTCCTTGAATAAAGTATCGTGCAGCAAGATGCTGCCATTCGAGAGAAGCAGTCAAAGAGGACATAAAATTTCTCAAAAAGTTGTAACAGTAAAAATGGGTAATGTGCAACAACATTACCCGATCAGGTCAAAAATTTATGCAATCCTGGCTAGAAGGATTTCAATAAAAATCCTTCTCTTTCTTTACTTAGATAAAGAGACGAATCCTGTATCACATGTGGTAGCACCAAGCTTAGCTGGCGTGACAGTCGTAGTAGGTCCTACAGATTCGCAAGCTATAGCGACTGTAAGCGCTTCAGATGTGCTAGCGTCTCCAGTCATTGTAGCTACCGTTCCATAGTAAGATTTGAGAGCAGGTTTAATAGAAGTCGCATTTTGTTGACCATAAACAGTACCAGTGTTTACAGCGGTGATAGCATAACTGAAGTTGTTAGTTAGGGTTTGAATACCAATTCCCAAGGCTGATACAGTACTGGCAAATTGTTGACCTTCCAAAAAGAAGGCTTGTTGTGCTCGGTTCAATGCACCAACATTCTGCTTGGCTTCTGCTTGCTTGCCTTTATTTACCTGACCTAACAATGATGGTAAAGCAATAGCAGCTAATACACCAATAATAATGACAACAACGAGCAACTCAATCAATGTAAAACCTTCGTCGCCTTTCTTCTTTGTGTTGAGGTGTTGTAGAAATTTGGCTTGTAATACGGGGTTAATTACGGGTTTCATAAAAGTTTTCTCCGTGGAGTCGAGATGTAAGTTTGTTTTTCCTTCTAGATACAACTTACCCACCTCTGAATAGTTTCATATCACCTCTTGTAAAAATCTTCCGGATTATCTTCAGTCGCTTGCGAATACCCTTTACCTGTTAAGGCTTTGGAATCTTCAACCTCTCTAGACTCAACTGACCAAATTCCCGGTCAGCATAACGTATCCACTCCCACACAAGCGATCGCACCCCAAAACCCCTCCTATAATAAATGTACTTGAGCCAATAAACTACGCCCTACAGCGACTTCACACTCGCGAAAGCAAAAGACTACACTAAAAGGATCAGCTCAACGGTCAACCTTATGGTCGCCAATTCCCCCGTTGGACAACCAGAGATCTCGACGCCATGCCCGACGATGGCGGATGGAAACGCTATGAAATTATTGATGGAGAACTCTTCGTCACCCTCGCCCCTCACATCCGTCATCAAGGTGCAGCAGGCAAACTGCATACTCGCCTAGAAAAATGGTCAGAGATCACCGGCTTAGGAAATGCCTTCCAAACACCAGGTGTTATCTTCACCCCGACTGATGCCGTAATTCCTGACGTTATTTGGATTAGTCGAGAAAGTCTGCGGTTTCAGCACCCCCATCGCTCAGATTTTTCTATAGGTGTTACAAATTAAAGATCTAGCTCTCAATTGCGAGATACCTTGAAGGATATTTAAGCCCGCCAGCATACATTACTATCTTTATAATAGTTTTATGGGGACTAATCTGATACTCAATGAAACGTAATCTCGGCGATCACTCAACCGAAAAGTTGTAGGGCGATCGCTCATAATATAAAGAGTGTCTGCAACTAGCCAACATCATCTGATCGAGAAACACTCAAACAAAGGGAGGGTTCCCAGTTAATCAAGCTCAGCAGCAATTGCAAGATTTAATTGATTCGGTAAATGTGTCCCATCAACCGATTGTAATTACAGGAGTTAGTAGCAATGCTGTATTGCTCTCTGAAGCCGATTGGGCATCGGTGCAGGAAACGTTGCATCTTCTCTCGGTTCCAGGGATGCGCTTCCTCGATTCAGGAAGGACTCTTGACACCCATTCAGGAATGCGATCGCTAGCTACAATGGTGAGATGGAATCTGATCTACACTAAACAATCACCGAAAGATGCCACCTCAAAAACGAGAAATAACAACACAAGAAGCGGCTGACTTTCTGAATGTGTCTCGTCCCTATTTAGTCAAGTTATTAGAGCAAGGGAAGATTCCTTATATCAAAGTAGATACTCATCAAATTCGTTTTGAAGATTTAAAAAACTACAAAGAATTGCGCGATGCAGAGCGCGGTCATTTTTTAGATCAATTAACTCAGGAAAGTCAAGACATGGGATTTTATAGATAGGAGAAATCAAAGCATTGAAATGAAGAGATTTCAAAATCACTCAAGATACTTCTCCACCCGTCGTTCTTCTAACATTGCCACCACGTCTTCATCCGTCGGTGCAGCCTGGTCTGTTTTTAACAAGCCTCGCATCCGCCGAATTGCTTCAGAACGCTCAGACTGGGCGATCAAACTATCTTGCAAGGATTCAATAATAGCACTTACCAACGCAAGGCGATCCTTCGGTGGTAGCTTAAATACTTGCTCCTTCAATTGTTGCAGTAACATAGATAGATCCTCTGCTCGAAGGTGTCTATTCTCTATCATGAACGATTATGCCGCATCTAGTCTACACTCAACAGGCACAGAAATATACCGAGTGTGACTGTAACACTCACATAATCAAGTGCGATCGCACTACACTGATGAAGTAGAATGTACCTTTTGGCCTACTTCTTCCAACTGAGCTTGATTCAAACTTCGATCGCGCTGTTTAAATTCATCCAACAATTCAAAAAAACGTTCAAAACCAGCTTTCTCATCGTGACAGTTAAGCATAATTATTTTCGCCCAAGAACTCACTGTCTCAATCTGCAACTTTTTTTGCAACCAAGAATGAAACTCGCCATAAAAATCATCATCTTCCTCCGTCAGTTCAACTCCCAATTCCCCACGAGAGCATTCGTAACCTACCAAAAACATAAATAAATCACTGACCGAAGGACGCCCAATATACATTCCTGGCTTATTTCTAATCTTTTCTAAAATCTCAAAAACTCCGCTCATTCTCTTTTCGCTTTTCTCCTTTATCACATTCCATATTTTTAAACTTCGAGACAATCTCACCAATTTCCTGATAAATTTCCTCCTTAGAGAATTGATTCATCCATATCTCTCCCAATCACACTTAAATCCAACTCGTTCATACACAACTTTTTTTGCTATTGAATTAAATCTTTTTCAAACTACAACTATGCTAAGCCGCAAACAACAACACAGCCTTAATATCCTCGTACTGTAAGTCATCATAATCTGTTAGGATTTCCTTCGCAGTCATGCCAGAACTAAGTAATTCAAGGATCAACTCCACTGGATAACGAAGTCCTCGAATACAAGGTTTACCGTGGCAAATATCAGAATTATAGGTAATGCGTTGTAAAAGTGTATACTCCATGATGTTAAGCCTCCTATACTCACCTATTAGATTAAATAACTATGATCTATAATCTTACATCTAGCATACCAAGTGTAAATTAATAAAATGAGCAATATCACTCTAGATAGAACAATGTATGGAAATCTTTTGGCGGAATATCAGCCGAAAATTATTACTAATGAGGACGACTACAAATCTGCTCTTGAATCCATAGAGCTTCTGATGCATCGAGAAGAACTTACTCCCGAAGCAATCTCTCTCTTGAAACTGATATCGACGCTTGTTGAGGCTTACGAAGACACTCTGATTCCTCAGGAAACACCATCTCCACAAGATATTTTATTGCACCTGATGGAAGCATGCGGGCTAAAACAATTAGATTTAGTAGGTATTATCGGTTCTGAGGGTGTTGTTTCCGAGATATTTAACGGTAAGAAGTCAATTAGTAAATTTCAGGCAAAGGCTTTGGGCGATTTTTTCAGTGTTTCTCCCACCCTCTTCGCGTGACTTGCGCTTAATTTCAAGCTTAACGTAATTTAAGCGATCGCTCAACCAAAGAGTGGTACAAAAATTGGCAATTAAGTAAATCCCACTACAGTACGTCCCTCCAAACCGTAAACACTGCATAATAACTGTACAGATCCGAACACGCTCAATTTTGAGCCGCTCAATTATGCCTTACAGCGACTTCACACTCGCAAAAGTAAAAAAAGACTTTGGCTTAACCACCGCTGAAGGAGGACGGTTTCTTCCTCCAATTGACCCAATCACACCTAGTTCCCGATTACAAGATGCTTTAGAGGATATACCCTGGGCGATCGCTGTCGGTTCCGAAAAAGCCAAATCCGAAACAATTATTTACCCAATACTCCAAGAAGTCCGCCGCCTGCTGAATAACCAAGTCAGTCTGTTTTCGGGAAAAGACTTCTCCGTTGACTCTGACAGAGGTTTAAACGGCTATATAGACTTCCTCATCAGTCGCTCTACAGAACAACTAGAAATCGAAGCCCCAGTAGCAATCTTAACAGAGGCGAAGCGGGACAACATCAACGAAGGCTTAGGACAATGCATTGCCGAAATGGTTGCAGCACAACTATTCAATCAAGCAAACCAAATCAATATCCCCACAATCTACGGCTCAGTTAGCAATGGCACACAATGGCGCTTTTTGAAGTTAGAAGAAAAAACAGTCACAATCGACCTCATGGACTATGCTTTACCACCAGTAGACCAAATTTTAGGCTTCTTAGTATGGATGGTACAGTATGGTTAACTGTTAAGGCTCGTTGAGATAGAAGGTCAGCCTATTTCTGAGACAATCCTTGAGGAACGCCGTTAGATGGCAATCTATTTAATAGCTTTGGTAAACAACTAAGGGAAAAGGGGATAGTTAAATGTTAAAAGAACTTCACCTCCAGCAAGTTGGTCCAGCCGACCATTTTGATGTTGAATTTACCAATAGACTGAATATATTTACGGGTGATAATGGATTAGGTAAAAGTTTTTTACTTGATGTTGCTTGGTGGGTACTCACTGGAAATTGGGTAGACCAAACCGCTTATCCACAAAAAAAAGGACAAGAAAACCCAAAAATTAATTGTCTAATTAGTATCAAAAAAAATATCAGAGAATATCAAAGCCACTTTGATTTTTCCGAGCAACAATGGCGTACTTTACAAATGCCTCCCTTATTAAAAGAGGTAATTGTTTACGTGCGTGTTGATGGCGGTTTTTCCGTATATGACCCAGCTCGCAAACGCGATCATGCTTATAATTTTAACCAGGATACACTTTGGAACGGCTTAAAACAAAATGGAAAAGTTCTTTGTAACGGTCTAATTCAAGATTGGGTAACATGGCAAAATCAACCCAATAAATATCCATTTCAACTGTTTTCTAACGTCATTAAAAAACTTGCACCCTACCCAGATGAATCGATAGATATTGGAGAAGCAACGCGAGTTTCTGTAGAAGACGTGCGCGATATTCCCACAGTTAATTTACCTTATGGTAATATTCCTATCACTCAAACTTCGGCAGGAATGAAGCGTATTTTAGGACTTGCTTATTTACTTGTGTGGACTTGGTACGAACATAAAAAAGCTTCTGAATTACGACAACAAAAGCCAACAAATCAAATAGTTTTACTAATAGATGAAATTGAATCTCACCTGCACCCTCGTTGGCAAAGAGTAATTTTGCCAGCCATTTTAGATGTGGCGTGTGAATTACAATCCACGATGAAAATACAGGCTTTAGTAACTACCCATTCTCCACTTGTGCTTGCTTCCTTAGAACCAAGCTTTGATGAGGAAGAAGATAGATTGTTTTTATTTGAATTGCAAGGTAAAGATGTTACTTTAAACGAAATACCTTGGGCTAAACAAGGGGATACAGTCGGCTGGTTAACCTCAGAAATTTTTGGACTCAAACAAGCACGTTCCAAAGAAGCAGAAATTGCGATAGAAGCCGCAGAAGCATGGATGCGCGTTTCGGATATGAGTGCTTTTCCAGAAAACTTGAGAACACAAACGCAAATACATCAAGAACTGCAAAAAGTTTTACCTGGACATGACCCATTTTGGCCCCGTTGGATAGTCACATCAGAAAAAAGAAAGTCTGGGTTATCAGGGGTATAACGCTAATGATACCGTTTTACCCTCCCCCAGAACCACCAGATTTTGATGAAAAAGTACTTGACCCCTTTTATTTAGGAGAAGATTGGTTTGAAATTTTGCTTCCTTCCTTACAGTTAGTGTTAACAGATAAAGTCCCTCAGCAACAACGTCAAAAAGCAGAATTCACCTTAGAACGGTTACGATTGCGTGATGATGAGAGAGTCCTGCGCCAGCGTCAATCCTGGTACCAACTATATTTGGATGGAGATTTAACCCTACAAGGATTATAAAAAAAGGCTCCTCTTATCGCCCGCGCAATTAGAAAACAGGAGCAAGCAGTTCAAGAGCAATAATATCAATTATCTAATTGTGCAAATAATAACCGATATTACAATTAAAACATCACTACTAATCACTGATTTTTTTCCGCTAATCGCTGTACAAAAGTCTTATATTCCAGCGAATTTAGTCCAGATTGCAAAACTGCAAGTACCTTGCTCATATTCCCTGCTAAAAAATCTGGTGCAAGCAACCACAATCCTGGGAAGACCTGACTTTTCAACACTCCATCGGCATCAGGTTCGAGCAGTACATACTCTCCCTCTCGCAGACAAAACCAATCTAGTTTATTCTCAAAAGTCTGCCAAACAATATATTCAAGTACACCATTGCGACGATAAGCCTGCTTTTTGTCATGCAGATCCTTCGCCGCACTGCTAGCAGCTATCTCCACCACCAATTCCGGTGCTCCCTCGATATAATCGTCTTCACTCAAGCGAGACTGTCCATCAACAGCTTCTTCCAATCGTAGCAGTGCGTCAGGTTGTGGCTCATTGTCTAAATCCAGTCGCACGGTGGCGTTGTCACCTAACTCTACCCCTGGCGTAGCCAACCAGTAAACTGACAACCAAGCCATGATTAATGCGTGGGGTTTACCATGACTCTGAAAACGGACGGGTGACGCCACGTATACTACTCCTTCGATTAGTTCAGCATTTTTATGGGGCGAGGCTGTATAACGACGCTCAAATTCGTGACGAGACAAGCGATCGCCACTCTCCAAAGGAGCAACACGTATACCATTAACCGGAACTTTCGGTATTTGAGTTGATGAAGGATTGACCATTGCACAAAATCAAAAGGTATTGCCTTAATTATCACCCAGCATCTTGCCGAATCAAAAAATCACTCAAACACAGGTGACCAAAGTTCAGAAATTTTGAGCTTACCTAAAGAAAAATCCCGCAGGGCAAAACTCAACAGACAAGGGCATATTGTCACGCTGTCGCAAACTACCTCCGAATTCAACTTAATATTAGCCAAGTCAAGCCTCGGTAGAATAAGGTTAGTTCATCTTCAATAGTTGATATTTATGGCACAAGCAATCCTTAACCAGATCCTCATTCAGCTAAAATCGTTGGAAATAGTTGAGCTACAGCAGCTCAATCAAGCTGTTCAAGATCATATTGCTTCCCAAATTGCCGACGAGCAGGTATTCCATCAGGCATTGCTAACATCTGGCTTAGTCAAGCAAATCAAGATGTCTTCACTCCGCAAGCCAACTGAGCGACGGCTCGTTGAGATAGAAGGTCAGCCTATTTCTGAGATAATCCTTAAGGAACGTCGTTAAACAGCAATCAATCTACTCAATAGAAAGTAGCGCATTAGTCAAGCGCTATATCAAAGAAACTGGCTCAGTATGGATTTTAGGCTTATTCGCTCCAGCATCTCATATTTATCTTAATTGTTACGTATCACCGGCAGTGTCCAGCGATCGCTAACTTTATCCTATTCATCAGCAATAGGACAAGCGAATTTTTTTAGTACATTTATACTATTTAGTGATATCATTTACTCAACCTATTTGTTTTTGTGCCGAGCATTCATACTGGAGGAAATTTTATGTCAAATCACGGTGGGAGCTACATGCTCAATGACATTATTCATTTGTTGAATGATGAACAAGTCTTAGACACGATTGGACTGCAAAAATCTCAGCAAGTCATTACCAAAATGGTTCGCATTGCTTCTAAAAAGTACGACTGCAACGCCGGAGAAATTCTTGATGGTCACACCGAGCGCCTCAATCTTTGCTACTATTGCCTTGCGAGCGCAACTGATATTGAATCAGGACTGTGTCTAAAGTGTCAAGGTTAGGATGAGTGAGAATATATTGCAAAATCTAGAGCGCATCGCCACGTCATACACTGCGAGAAGGAAACTCTTAATGAACACCAACATTGACCTCAACGATGAATTGCTTCAAGAAGCCTTTAGTTTGACCAACCTTAAAACTGAACAAGAATTGATTGACTTTGCCCTACAAGAACTGATCCGTATTCGCAAAAAGCGCAACCTACTAGAACTAAGTGGGCAAATCCAATTTGCGCCCGACTACGACTATAAAGCATCCAGAGAAGATCGTCATGTTTCTGATTGACACCTCAGTTTGGATCAGCGTTTTACGCGATCGTACTGGAAAAGTTCGTTCCTCCCTCGAAGTATTGCTGAAAGATGAGAAGATCTTTATGAGTCGATTTACTCAGATGGAACTCTTACAAGGGAGTAGAGACGAACGAGAGTGGACATTATTAGAAACTTACTTGCACGATCAAGACTACGTAGAACAAACCCCTAATACTTTGATTGGGGCTGCCCGAATTTACTACGATTTGCAGCGACAAGGACTGACGGCTAGAAATAGCATTGACTGTTGCATTGCCCAACTAGCAATCGAGAATCAATTAACCCTAGTGCATAATGATCGCGATTTTGATGCCATTCAAATTGTGCGCTCATTATCTTGCGTGCGATTTCAAACAGCGAATAATTGACAATAATTCATGATCAGGTGTTTAAAGAATGCGCCAAAACTCTGAGAAGTTTTTAACTAAGACTATCAGGATCGATGCCCATAGCTCGCAATCTTTCTGCTAGTTGTTCAGCGCGTTGCTCTGCTTGCTCAGCGCGTTGTTCTGATTGCTCAGCACGTTGTTCTGATTGCTCAGCGCGTTGTTCTGCTTGCTCTTTTGCTAAACGTTCTTGTTCAGCAAGTTCGTCTCCAGTTAGCAGCAAATTGCCATCTCGGTCACACCAACGCAACCACGTATCCTGCCGACCTTCAAATTCTCCTTGCCAGAGGGTTAACCCCAACCCAACATCTTCCAACCAAGTCCCTGTCTCCACATAATGCCGACCGCGAAGTTCATATATTCGCAGGACTTGTTCTCCCAATTGATGAGACGGATCGTAGACGACATAATAACTCACCCGCATCAGCTCGTATATTCGCAGTTTTTTCTCAAGTTCGCCACCCTCTTTATTAGAGACAATTTATTAGAGACAATTTCAATCGCTATTTCTGGGGATTTACCAAACCGCCACACCATGTAACAGCGATTATTTTTTTCCCACCAATCTTCTGGTAATTGAGCATCCAAGCTCAGGAAAACGTCAGGAACAATTGCGGGTTTCAAGTCTGTATAGTAAATGCCAACATTAGCTGCTGCTAAAAAAGCTAGCTCTTTGATAGCGCTATATGCTGAGCCAACTAACAGGCGTTGTTGTTTTTCAGAGGCAAAATTAACTAAAGGCGTATCGTCTTCGGTGACTAATAAGTTGGCGTCGGGGATATAGTAGTCTTCTTCGCAGATTGAAATTTGCTCAACCATAAGTTTATTTACTTTCGATCTGGCTATTTATATGTTAAGGGATATGAGGATTTTAGATTTCATGTTATACTACTCGTAGTCGTTATGAGTTTAATATAAGGGTCATGACACCAAAAGTAGAAAATTTAGTAATTATCGGCTCTGGTCCTGCTGGATATACCGCTGCAATTTATGCTGCCAGAGCTAACCTCAAACCTGTGGTCTTTGAAGGCTTTCAGGCTGGCGGTTTGCCTGGTGGACAGTTGATGACCACAACTGAAGTTGAGAACTTTCCTGGCTTCCCTGAAGGCATTAGCGGACCCGAATTGATGGATCGGATGAAAGCCCAAGCCGATCGCTGGGGTGCAGAACTGTACACTGAAGATGTAATCTCAGTAGACCTCAGTCAACGTCCCTTCACCGTCCGCTCCGAAGAACGAGAAATCAAAACTCACAGCATCGTCATCGCCACTGGAGCCACAGCCAAACGCATTGGTTTACCCAACGAGCATGTATTCTGGAGTCGAGGTATCTCCGCCTGTGCAATTTGCGACGGTGCAACTCCGTTATTTCACGGAGCCGAACTAGCAGTAGTGGGTGGTGGTGACTCAGCCGCCGAAGAAGCAGTTTACTTAACCAAGTATGGCTCAAATGTGAACCTATTGGTACGTGGCGACAAGATGCGGGCAAGTAAAACCATGCAAGACCGCGTTTTGAATAATCCCAAAATTACGGTGCATTGGAATAGCGAACCACTCGACGTATTTGGTAACGGTCACATGGAAGGAATCAAACTCCGCAACACCAAAACCGGCGAAGAAACCAACTTGCATGTTAAAGGTCTATTTTACGCGATCGGTCATAAACCCAACACAGGTTTATTCAAAGATCAACTAGAACTAGATGAAATCGGTTACGTAGTCACCAAACCCGGTTCCGTCGAAACCAGCGTCGAAGGCGTATTTGCAGCCGGTGACGTTCAAGACCACGAATACCGCCAAGCCATCTCCGCAGCTGGTACAGGCTGTATGGCGGCGATGTTAGCCGAACGTTGGCTATCCTCAACTGGTTTAATTGTCGAGTTTCGCCAAGAAGCAGCCGTTCCCGACAATGACCTCGAACCTCAGCCAGCAGGACATGTCGTATCTCAGGAATTTGACCTCAACACGACCCGCCATGAAGGTGGTTTTGCCCTGCGTAAATTATTCCATGATAGCGATCGCTTACTCATGGTCAAATACATTTCTCCAGGATGCGGTCCTTGCCATACCCTCAAACCAATCTTAAATAAAATCGCCGATGAATTTGACGGCAGAATCCATTTTGTGGAAATTGATATCGACAAAGACCGTGATATTGCGGAGAATGCTGGAGTTACTGGGACGCCGACGATTCAATTCTTCAAAGATAAAGAGATGTTGACCGAACTCAAAGGCATTAAACCGAAGAGTCACTATCGTGAGTTGATTGAAAGCTACTTGTAATTAGGTTTGTAGTTGCGCGAGAAACGCATGTAGAAAACCTAACCCCCCCGCCCCCTTCCCTGCAAGGGAAGAGGGAGCAGATTTACTCCCCTCTCCTTGCAGAAGAGGGGTTGGGGGACAGGTTTTTAACATCAGAGTGAAAAGTCAATTCTACTCACACGCTACATTTAGATCCAGCCAATCTCTGTCAGAATGGTCAGCGTATCATGAAAGCGATCGCTGATGACCACCACTAAAACCCCCCTATCTCGACTACTTAACTTCAATCAACCCGCCAGCCTCTCCTTGCAAATGATGCGAGTCGGGTTAATTTTTACTATCTGCTTTTTACTCATCGCCTTATTCGCCCCACTATTCCAGAGTTGGGGATGGATACAAAACCCCACAGACTCACTAGTTAACCCAATTCACGAACCACCCTCAGCCGCCCACTTATTTGGCACCAGTCGCCAAGGCTACGACGTATTTTCACGGGCATTATTTGGTGCTCAAGCAGCCTTGCAGGTAGTCGTTCTCGCCACATCCTTAAGTATGTTCATTGGCGTACCCCTAGGCATGTTAAGCGGCTATCTCGGCGGTAAATTAGATCGGGCACTACTGTTTTTAATGGACAGTATTTATACCTTACCTGGATTACTACTTTCCGTCACCCTTGCCTTTGTCGTGGGACGCGGGATATTTAACGCCGCGATCGCAATCAGTATCGCCTACATCCCCCAATATTACCGAGTTGTTCGCAACCACACCGTTAGCGTCAAAACCGAACTATTTATTGAAGCCGCTCAATCAATGGGTGCATCAACCTGGGCAGTACTTTCCCGGTACTTATTTTTTAATGTAATCCAAAGCGTACCTGTTTTATTCACCCTCAACGCCGCCGACGCCATCTTAGTACTCGGAGGCTTAGGCTTCTTAGGACTCGGATTACCAGAAGAAGTGCCAGAATGGGGACATGACCTGCGCGAAGCCTTAGATCCGCTAACGACAGGGATTTGGTGGACAGCACTGTTTCCCGGCTTAGCAATGACCTTAATGGTAGTCGGTTTATCCCTATTGGGTGAAGGCTTAAATGAATTCGTCAATCCCCGGATGCGACGAAATAGCTAAAGTCAAACTAACGACAAATCAAAACAGTTTGTTAGTCTATTATGTGTTGTATTTGTGACTGAGAGATTTTTGTGAAAGATAACTTGTCTTTAATCGCCGCCGCTACAGGTGGCTTTATGCTAGCAATCGCTGTAGCCGGAATTTTGCACTCTTCCCCGACGATAGAAGCGCAAACAATTTCCTCGCCAGTGACCAATGTAAGTTTTATTGCCCGCCGAGACGCCAAGGCACTTAGGTAGTCGTGGAAGCACCGCAGGTAATCGGAATTGATTTAGGGGGGACAGCGATAAAAATGGGGAGATTCGCTGCTGATGGTGCTTGTTTACAATCATTAACAATAGCAACTCCCCAACCACCAACACCAGAAATAGTGTTGACAGAAATTGTGAACGCTTTAGCCCAAATAGATCCCAGTCAACAGACAATAGCAATTGGGATTGGAACACCAGGACCTGCAGACGCAGCCGGACGAATCGCCAAAATCGCGATTAACCTCCCAGGATGGATCGATATTCCCCTCGCCGATTGGCTAGAAACAAAAACAGGTCGCCCAACAGTAGTAGCAAACGATGCAAACTGCGCCGGGATGGGAGAAGCATGGCTAGGTGCGGGTCGCCGATTCCAAAACCTAATTTTACTCACCTTAGGAACAGGAGTAGGCGGAGCAATTATCATCGATGGTAAACTATATGTCGGACACTTTGGAGCCTCCGGAGAACTAGGATTAATCACCATTAGACCAGACGGTCCAACATGTAACAGTGGTAATCAAGGCTCACTAGAACAATACACCTCAGCCTCAGCCATACGCCGACGCACAGGAAAAGACCCCAGCGAATTAGGTCAATTAGCAGCAGATGGAGACACCGAAGCCTTGACATTTTGGCAAGAATATGGTACAGACCTAGGCATCGGCTTATCGACATTAATGTACGTCCTCGCCCCCCAAGCGATCATCATTGGTGGCGGAGTCAGTGCAAGTGCTAAATTTTTCTTACCCTACGCCCAAGCAGAAGTTGAACGCCGAGTCACAGAAAGTTCCCGCGAAGGTTTAGAGATATTACCAGCGGAGTTAGGGAATTCAGCGGGGATGGTTGGCGCAGCGAAATTGGCTTTTTTGAAACGCGGAGAGACGCTGAGGTAGCGCAGAGGACCGCAGAGAAACCTCCGCGCCACTCCGCGTTACCTCCGCGCCCTCCGCGTTTCAAAAAATTCCCTGAATATATGCCAAGATCTCCTGATAACTCTCCGGATTACTCTCCTTCTTTCACAGGTCACACGATCTCCTTTCCGTCAATCGCTGCTTCCATGAAGCCTTTAAATAGTGGGTGGGGGTTGCTGGGACGTGATTGGAATTCTGGGTGGAATTGACAGGCGATGAAGAATGGGTGTGTGGGTAGTTCGATAATTTCCACTAGGCGTCCGTTTGGTGATGTACCACTGATGACGAAGCCGGAGTCTAGTAGCATGTTGCGGTAGGCATTGTTGAATTCGTAGCGATGCCGATGGCGTTCATAGATGACTTCGTCTTGGTAGAGTTTGAATGCGAGGGTATTTGGCAGGATTCGGCAAGGATACAGACCTAATCGCATTGTACCGCCTAAATCGACGACATCTTGCTGTTCTGGTAATAAGTTAATTACCGGATTTTTGGTGTCTAGGTCGAATTCAGCACTATTTGCATCTACTAATCCCACAACATGTCTCGCCCAGTCAATGACTGAGCATTGCATTCCTAAGCATAATCCCAAAAATGGTATTTGATGTTCACGAGCATATTCTACGGCGGCGACTTTTCCTTCGATTCCTCTTAAGCCAAAGCCTCCTGGGACAATTACGCCGTTGATTCCTTCGAGATGCGATTTTGCGCCTTCTATTTCTAGTTTTTCTGCATCTACCCAGCGTAGGTGTAATTCGCCACTCATCGCGATCGCTGCATGTCTTAATGCTTCTACGACTGAAAGATATGCATCGCTTAATTGGACATATTTACCAACGATCGCTATCTCTACGCGGTGATTTGGACTGTATAATCTCTCTACCATCCCTTGCCAGTGGCTCAAATCTGGCTCACGATCTTCCATTTTGAGGTGTAAGAGTGCCTGCTCTGCAAGTCCTTCTTTTTCCATCATTAATGGTACTTCATAAATGCTACTGGCATCTTGTGCGGGAATGACACAGGCGGCGGGAACGTCACAGAATTCTGATAATTTTTGTCTTAGTCCGGCTGGTAAGGGGCGATCGCACCGGCATACTAATATATCTGGTTGAATCCCAATTGATCGCAGTTCTTTGACTGAATGTTGTGTCGGTTTGGTTTTCATCTCTCCGGCTGAGGCTATCCACGGGATCAGAGTAACGTGCATATACAGCACATTTTGGCGTCCGACTTCTTTGCGAAATTGGCGAATTGCTTCTAAAAATGGCAGCGATTCAATATCCCCAACTGTCCCACCAATCTCTGTAATTACCACATCTGGATTTGTGTTTTTAGCAACTCGAAAAATTCGCTCTTTAATTTCATTGGTGATGTGAGGAATTACCTGCACCGTCCCACCATTATAGTCACCGCGCCGCTCTTTATTTAAGACAGCTTGATAAATTGAGCCAGTTGTGACACTATTAAGGCGCGACATCGGTGTATCTGTAAACCGCTCGTAATGCCCTAAATCTAAATCTGTTTCCGCCCCATCTTCGGTGACAAAAACTTCCCCATGTTGGTAAGGACTCATCGTTCCTGGATCGACGTTAATATAAGGGTCGAGTTTCAGAATCGATACCGAATAATTCCGCGATTTGAGCAACCGCCCTAAACTAGAGGCGACAATTCCTTTCCCAATACTGGAAACTACACCGCCTGTAACAAAGACAAATTTAGTCATATTATTTTTATCTAGCAACTTTCATAAATACATCCCGTCAATTGTGCCACAGTACCTGTTATTGATCCTTGCGTCCAGACTGCAGTGAAAACAATTCTCGCATTAGCAATTTTAGGGTCTATGATGACTACTCCCGCCTTCGCCGCACCTCTCAACCTCGTCTATCCCCCCACTAACTTCAAAACAGCTAGTGATAAAACCTTTTTTCTCGGAAC
>Ga0209512_1000884_pt1 | contig 42195 bp, 42 predicted proteins | sample frozenSSSSmetaG_FD_184142 | JGI IMG/M metagenome (GOLD analysis project Ga0209512, IMG submission 184142) | Glacier valley bacterial and archeal communities from Borup Fiord, Nunavut, Canada, to study Microbial Dark Matter (Phase II) -... | ecosystem: Environmental > Aquatic > Freshwater > Ice >...
GTGCCATTCAAACTTGTCGTTTTCAATCTCGCTCAGTAATGACTTTTTTCCGTGAGGCTATCTCTGCCCATTCTTGTGACTTGGCGATGCCTTCTCTCATTCCTTTTTTTCAGACCTGAATCCTTACATCAAATGTAAAGGAATTTGTGTGGCTGACAATGACTATTAAGGTAGGGTAGAGATTCGCCATTGTCAGTCAACTCGAATGATTTGTTAGCCGTTGCTCAGCGGCAAGTTCGGCATCTTTCTCCCTTACCCATATTATTGAAGGGCGTGCATTTATCCGCTCAATGTAGCTCTTAATTATCGGCAGCAAGGAAGCTCGAACAATGCTCAAGCCCACCGCGATCTCAACTTCTGCTGATGTTGACTTACTTGCTGACACCTCTACCTGCAATAAGTCTGGCGGAAAAAACTCACCAAACGCCACGGGACGCTGCAAACTTCGATGATCAAACTTGGGTTGCCACTGACTGTATGTGAAGACGCGAACCCCATCTAAACTTTGATGCACGCTCGCTGACATAAAGTAGGGATTAGATTTCCAGGATTGGATTTGCTCTTTTATTGCATCCACTAACCCTGATTGATGCCGCTCTGCAACCGTATATAAATCCAGCCCAACGATCGCAGTATTTGACCCATCAATCTGAACCATAAGCACTCCTCAATATTTGTTGGTTTGCTTGTTCTGATTTTATGTTAAACATCAACCGATAACCTGACAACCAGTGTCATCAGCTATTACACAAATGAACGGGTTTAGTGGTACGGGTTTTTTCGATACCGCTCCTTGGCTGCGACGGTGAACGCGCAACGCTTGTGACGAGCGCACACAGCGTTGCCGCATCGGCGGGGCGGATCGCTGTCGCAGTGTGATGAAATATGATTGATTAACAAGCGATCGCTAACACCCGCTCTGACCAATTACCAGCAGTAGCAGCGAGTTGGGATAAACTTGTGGCATCGGAGCAAATCTTTGTCCAGTTATATTTCCAGTTTGCGAGCACTCGTACCAATTCTACCAATTCTTCAGCGCGATCTATATTGGTTTGGGCAATCCGCAGCACCGTCCACTCAAGAAAGAATTGACTTTCTCGGATCAGAGAATACGCTTCACTTAAATTTGCCGTACCAACTGAAGGAGCGAATTTGAGCCAAATGTTGAGCTAGCTTTCCTAAGCGAGTGGGGATGTCATTTTGTACAAAGCTTTGTTGTCTTTCAAGTAGGTCAATCATATATCACCTAACAAGTCCATGATAATTTGGGCTACCCTATCTCTTATGGTAGGGTCAAGAATCTCCATTGAGCCTATAACGATTTCCCAAAAACCAGCAAATAAGATCGCATAAACGATAGGATAAGTATATTATGAGTAGCCCTCTTTCCAATCTCGAAGATCCAGACTTTAATTCGTCTATTCAGGAGAACCTAAAACAGCTTTCCGCTCAGTTAGGATCTCCCTTGGACAAAGCATCAATCAGGGAAATATACCAGAATGCATGCGACTTACTTAGCCACGTTTCTCCATCACCTCTTACTCTTGCCCGCGTTGCCGGAACATTATTAGTCTACCGAATCCAGAACACAGAAACCGAAGAAACCGAGTGGTTTAACACTCAGGTGAAACAATGTCAGGATGAAGAAGAGGTTGAGGAGTTAATTGAATCTATAAATCGCACTGATGCTTTGTGATCACTTTCAACCCTCGCTCAAAGTGAACAAAATTATAGATTTTTGTGCAGTTAGAATCACAAAGAGATAAGATGGCGATTTTCATAACATTCAATTTTAGACAATGTCACAAAAAAACGAAACTCCTGTTCTCATCCTCGCCCTGCTAATTACCCTGGGATTGATCGGTGGTGCTTTTTGGTGGTTCACTCATAATGCGGGTCTTAACTTAATTAAGCCCGGTTCAGCACCACTATCAACTAACTCTACGCAAAAATCTGAATCTAACTCAGTACAATCCGGCGGTTCCAACAACGATTTGGCTTCGGTTCCCTTAACTTCTACCAAGGGAGTAGATTACACCGCGCTAGTTAATGATTTACAGTCGCGTAACTGGAAGCAAGCAAACGAAGATACTACAGAAGCGCTTCTCAAGGCTTTTGGTCCCAACTCCCAGAAAACAGGTCAGGTAGATATTAAGGAAGCGGAATCACCACCTTGCGCTGACCTCAAAACAGTAGACCAACTCTGGTCTCAAGCCAGTAATGGCAATTTAGGTTTTACAGCCCAGCGCCAAGTCATCAAGCAATCCGGAGATTACCGTCAGGCTTACAACCAAATGCAGTGGCAGCGTCCTGGAGGTGAGTGGCTGATACAGTATACTTACGATGGACACCGTGAACACTTTAAGCCTGGTTACGAACCAGATTATGGCAACCCTGATAAAGGTCATCTGCCAACCTTTGAGCGCGGTTATAACTTTAAATATAGCTTTGATGGTAGTTTAGCCAAATGTGGCTTGTAAACGCTCCCTACGAGTAATAGCATTAAGTAGCGTCTGCCTCTTTATATCTTTTTAATACAAATCCAATCTCCTGTCACTTGCGCGATCGCTCCTCCAGGAAATGGATCTGTCTGTGTTCGATTTGGTGCGACAATTAAAGCTACAAGTTTTTCTATATGCTCAAAACTCGGAGCAGCGGGTAGTATTTCTTGTAATACCTGCCGCATGACTCGCCGTTGAATTGCTAGTGGGGAAGTTTGCAACACCCGACGGTTAATCTGGGAATTCTCCCCCATCGCGCACAAGCGTAATTCTGTGGCGACTTGTTCTAAGTAAGCAACTTCGGCTTGTAATAGTTCAGCTGTTTGTGCTAATGCCGATTCGACTTGAGGGTTGAAATTTGTTTGCAAATATGGTAATAATTCTTGGCGGATGCGATTCCGGGCATATTTCCAATCTTGATTGGTGGAATCTAACCACACTGGGATTTGGAAATCTTGACAGAATTGTCCAGTTTGCGATCGCGTCATTTCCAACAGCGGACGCACTAAAATAATTTCTGTTGTCAGCGGTCGTTGCCAAACCAGACTTTGTAAACCATCGGCACCTGTACCACGAATCAAATTGTAAAGTAAAGTTTCCGCGCGATCGCTCTTCGTATGACCTGTAACAACACAGTCATAATTATTTTCCCCCGCGACCGTCGTCAAAGCTTGATATCGCCAATCTCGCGCTGCAGCTTCAGATTTTATCGATGCAAGTGGCATTTCTACAGTTTGTAAATGAAAAGCTACCCCCCAAAGACGAGCCAAAGAACGCACATGCTCAGCATTAGCTTGGGAATCTTCACGCCAGCGATGGTCACAATGGGCAATTCCTAAATACCATCCCCATTTGGATTGTAAATCTAAAAGTAACTTAATTAAACACAGAGAATCTTGACCGCCAGATACCGCAACTAATAACCGTTGGTTGTGCGTGAATAAATGACGTGAGCGAATTGTGCGATGGATTTGGGCATGAATCGGAGTCCAAGGCATAGGAAGGGGCGAGGGGGGAATTATTCCCCCACTCCTTAATTAAAAGAACCAACCGTAAGAGTGCAAACCTTTACCTAAAAGATTGACACCTAGATAACAAACCCAGACGACAACAAAACCCGTAGCGGCTAAAATTGCCGGACGGCGTCCTTGCCAACCGCGAGTGATGCGGGAGTGAAGATAGGCGGCGAATACTAACCAAACGATTAACGCCCAAGTTTCCTTCGGGTCCCAACTCCAGTAAGAACCCCAAGCTTCGTTAGCCCAAACCCCACCAGCAATAATGCCTATCGTCAACAAAGGAAATCCTAAACCAATGATGCGATAGCTGATATTGTCGAGGGTTTCCGCGAGACTGAGGCGCTGAGGTGATAGCGGAAGCGTTGGATTCTCGGTTGGCGCGGTGAGGACAGCGGTGGCGCTACCGTTTGTTTCGATTAAAGCTGTATTGAAATTAGCTGCTGGCGAAACTAATTCACCGCCTTTATGTAAACGGTAGTTTTGTTGACGATAACCGCCAGTACCAACAGAACTACCTTGGAGTTCGATATTTTGACCGCGAGTCACAACTAGAAAAGCGATCGCCATTAGCGACCCTACCATTAAAGCTGAATAACTCAGCATCATGACGCTAACATGCATCATCAGCCAGTTGGATTTAAGTGCAGGAACTAATGGTTCTGACTTTTGCATGGTTGAGGGTAAGGTCAGGGTCGCAAAAGCGGTAATTGCCATTGCGACAGGTGAAGTGACAACTCCCACCAAGCGGCTGCGGCTGTTGTTTTCCGCAATCAGATGGACTGTTGTGATCCCCCAAGTTAAGAAAAATAAAGATTCATACAGATTACTTAAAGGAAAATAGTGGGACTCAATCCAACGTGCGCTCAAAAGTGTAGCGATGCATAAATTAGCAATCGCCATTCCTGCTGTGCCAATTCCCGCTAAATATGGCACATTAGGGAAAGCGTATCCCACCCAATAAATCAGCATGGTGGCAAAGAGGACAGCGAAAGAGGCATTGTCCAGCCAATTCTGGAGTAAAACCAGATCCATCAAATTTCCCCCAATTAATTTATTAACTATTTATTTTGTCTATTTCGATCCTAACTGCTTAAGGGTGAATAATGTTCCCCTCTACATCCGCTTTTTCAGGGAGAAGAAAATATCATACTGAGTGCTATGAGAATCACTGACAGCAGCAGTAACACCTATAGAACGCATTGGCGCGAGAATTGCCTGTTGATCGCTTAACAGGATCGGGAGAGGTAAACTTTTTGTCCGTTCTAAATCTAGGAAAAACTGACCATTGCTAGGACTGGGTTCTTTAGGGACTGTGTTTTGGAAAAGGTTTGTACTGGCTAAGGTTGTAGCAGGTTCGGGGACGATTTTCTCAGAGACAGGCGCACCTAAGGATAAAAAAGCGACATCGTTATCTAACCAACCGTGTGTAGCAGCAAGAGTACCATAAGGAGCAACCCAGTTAGTTACGGGTTTACCGTTGGAGGTGGCTGGTTGAATTTTGAATTGATACTGGTTTTGCATCGCCTGATCTATTTTAGCAATTGATTGTTCGGCGCTGGCGCGATCGCTGGCGTGAACCATAAACATCAACCCAGCCCGAAAATCTGCGCTTGAGCCTTTTGTCGGTGTTGCTGGGATCACCGCCAGGGAAAATTCCCCATTCATCCAACTCAGCAAATCGCGCTCTAAATCTAAATTAGTGAGAGATTTAATCCCAGCCCGCATTTGTTCAGGAGGAATCGGCGAATTTGGATTATTTTGCGAAGTTAAAACATAATCTTGCCATGACCGCGCCAAATTACCGCCTGATAGCATCATTAAAGTTTCTGCTGGTAAGCGGTTTTGCATATTTCCGGCTTGGTTTTCGACGGCTAACACGCGATCGCTATTAGGCTTTAACCAGGAAACAGCTTTGAGACGAATTCCTTCCGACTCTAAATTCATTGTCCCTTCTATTCCTTGATTGTGTTGCAGTTGAGCTAAAACTTGTGCCGGTAATGGACGAGTTGCTGAAGCTGCTGACATTTTCGCCGCTGCGGGAACATTGATATAAAATTGGGCAAAGGGATGGGATGCGGATATTTTGCGGAAATTTTCTTGGTAGCCGGGAATTGTGGCGAGGGATGGTTTACCTTTAAAGGTGTCAATCGCGGCTTCTGTCGCTTTGGGATTGTCGGCGATGACTAAAAAACGTCCGTCTAATAAGGTAGCTGAATAAGTTCCTGTCGCCGCGTTTTTGGTTTCTTTAACTGCTATACCGTTATATGTACGTTCTACCCAATCGCCTTGTTTATTCGACTTAGGTTTTGCTAAGAGGCTAGCAGCTTTTTGAGGATCTTTGACTGGTAGCACCATCACTACCGACTGAGGGGTAATGACACCAGAATCGACTACAGGTTTAGGTTTGGCTGTGTTAGCTTCTGGCGAGAGAAATGCAAAAGAGATGGCTTCGCCAACCCAAGGTTGAATATCTTGCTGGTAGTCGTAACCATTACTCGTTAGTAAGCGATCGCGTACAGATGCTAAATTACGCTCGAGTATTACCTGGGTATCATTTGTCCCAAAGTCCCGCAGTTGCTTCCATTGCGCCGGATCGGTAGAAACAGAAACCGCAAATACTGCATCTTGAGGAATCAGATTTGCCCCAACTGGTAATGAAAATGAGGTTTGCTGATTCAATATCAAGTATGCCACTAAGCCACCACCAATCAAGGCACTAGCAGTACCTAGGGTTAGCCGTAGCGAGGAAGAGGAGCGTTTTTTCTTGGAAACAGACAGAATAGGCAGTGCCATTGAAACTTAGTGCTTTCTTGTTGGTGTTGGCTGTGTCGTCTCTAAATTAATAACTAATATCTCGATATTTGTAGGTGTTTTTTTACACAATAAACCGATTAAAGCGATGAAATGACCGACTAATCACATCAATCTACTCGCATCTAGCTGAAGTGACAACATCTATCATCCTACTTCCACAAACGCAGGGGAACTACGGCAAAGTCATTGGTCCGAGGTATTTGGTTAAATAAGGTGAAAAAACCTCATAAATCAAAGTTAAAGGCTGTCCGTGATGCCAAAATAAATAGTGACGACCCCAAAAAGACTCAGAAATGTCAAAAGCTGACTGTAATGCTGCTGAATCACCATAATAAATTCCTTGGACATCTCGATATAATTCTGTCCGCAGCCGCGCTAAACTTGCCCAAATTGGTAAGGAACGGTTTTCTAAATATTCATCTACATGATTTGCTTCCCACCAAGATGTAGCATACGCTAGCCGCTGTCCAGAAGCAGTCCGCAGCCACACTTGTCTTCGCAGTCTTGGTCCCGGTACGGCTTGAATCTCCGCCGGCGCACTGTCTGTATCCATCCCTACCAAAGACATATCAATCACATCTACTTCTATCGCTTCACCTGTCAGCAGTTGCAAGTGACGTGTTGGCGAACCGTCGCCTAAAAGTAGCATTTGCCAACTGGGTGCTAGTTGGCTATGAGGTAAACCTTGCTGCACCGTTTTTTCGTCACCTTGCCAAGTTGGTGTCAGACGATGCCATGCTGCTTGTTCAATTGAAATACTTGTCGATTTAATTAAAGTCAATGTTCTTGATAAAAGTTTACCTATTTCTATCAAAGCACATAAATATTGTCGAGACACGTATAAACGAAGTCTCTATAAAATGCGGATGGCGAGACTCGAACTCGCAAGGCCGAAGCCACACGCCCCTCAAACGTGCATGTCTACCAATTCCACCACACCCGCAGGTTTTACCCATTATTGAACTATACCATAACTAAATCGTGATCGCGCGATTTAATCTCAGAAAGAAAATCGACCTTACCTGTTGCCAAATGATAGTAAGCCGGAACAATCTCTAAACATCCACTGTTGTAGTGATTCATTAAAATCGGCTCTAGATGCAAGAGAATATCTACAGTCCGCTTAGCATGTGCCTGAATCGCGTTAGTTAAAAGATCTCCTGGCTGCGTGATAATAGACTGAACCGCTGGCTCAATATAGCGCATCAGTGAGCCACCCTTACCTTTGACAGCTTCATGTTTAATCGCTGCTGCCACCGCGCCACAACTCTCGTGACCGACGACAACCACCAACTGAGTACCAAAATGCTCAATAGCGTATTCAATACTAGCGATGACGCCATCACCCGCAACACCACCAGCAATTCTAATCGTAAATATGTCACCAATTCCTTGGTCAAAAATCAATTCGGGAATGACCCGCGAGTCAGCACAACCAAGAACCACGGCGAAAGGACGTTGACTTCGCGACAACTCCACCCGGCGTTGAGCATCTTCATGGGGATGTTCTAGGTGATCGGCAGTATATCTTTCATTGCCTTCTATCAGCTTTTGCAGTGATGCTTGAGGACTCAGATTGTCGCTCTGGCAATAATTATTATTTGCACTCATTCAGTAACACTCTTTATATAGGGGTAAGTTGCACATTTTAGGGAAATGCTACATGAAATTTAACTAAATTTAAAAAAAGTTTTTGTAGCCTGTGATATTTTTATAACTTACGTTTTAGAGTATGTCACTGTAAAATCGTTGCCAAAGAAATCACAGATGCGGGGAATTGACGCTTTAATGCTGGAAAAACTGGGCAAGGAGGTGCAGATTGTAAATTCTCCGGTTTACTCCAAGTAAACGGTGCTTTTTGGGCGGCTGACATCCATAACAGCCTTTTTGCTCGTGTCATCGCGACATAAAGTAATCGATATTCTTCGGCAAGTTTCAAATTTTTAGCACTCTCCCAAGCTGTAGTGACGGTAGACATGTCAGTTTTGTTGCCATGAAGTACAGCGCGGATTTGGGCGCGAGCGACTTCGGCTAAAGTAAAATCACCGAGAAATTGGGTTTGCGGCGGTATCCAAAATTTCCCTGGTAGCAAGTTTTCGTGGAGAAAAGGCAGAAAGACACAATCCCAATCCAAGCCTTTAGCTTTGTGCATGGTGATAATTGTCAGTTGACCTTCACGGGTATAACGCGCTTCGGAATCACCAATTTCTACAGGTTCAAAACGCTCAGAACTCACAATTTCACTCAGTACATCTAGCATTGATGAGAGCGAACTGCTACCGGATATTTGCTGGGTAACGCGAGCGGCGAGTTTATCGGCTGTCGCTAATTCCGCAGGTTCGTATTTTAAGGCGAGAGCGAGAAAAGAAATAAGTTGATAATAAGGTAACTCTAAACGAGCACGGAGTAAACTGCGACATAAATGACTAGCGAGATATACTGGCTCAGTTTGAGGTTGGGCTAAAGGACCGGGATACAAAAACTGTTCTGGTTCCGCAGCTAAGGCGTTCAGATCTTGGGTGGGTATTAATTGCCTTTTGACGAGGACTTCTAAAGTCGCTTTGAGATAATCTGAGGAATGGGGGCGATCGCAAAATTGCAACAAAGCAAGAATCTCGGCTGGGACATGAGAATGACGTTCTCTTTCGCCGACATCATAAAGCTCAATATTATGCTCTTGGCAAATAGGCGTCAAAGCCGAAGCCAGCCAGCGACCTTGGCGATTTTCTCTCACTAAAATGGCGGCGCGAGTTTTGGGATCAAGACTAAATACTTGGATGACTCGCTGCGAGAGTAACTCCACAGTGTGATGAATGTCGCGCGGGGTATACAGTTCCAGTCCACGTCCAATTTGCGGAGGATTCGCGTCAGCCTGGGGATCGTTAGCGTCAACAAGGCAAATTTCTTGTGCTAGAAATGGCAGTTCAAATTTGGGTTCAGTCGGCTGCTTCTCTTCGTCATTAAAGCTGTCAAAAGCACGATTTACCCATGCCAAAGTAAAATTTGCTGCATCTATAATTTTACTTGTACTGCGACCAGCCCGATCCATTGTGGCTAATCTGTCGATGCGATCGCACTGTTGACAAAAAGAGCGAAAATAAATTGGGTCAGCAGGAGTAAAAGTAGAATTAATCGCCTGATTCGGATCACCAACCCGGACTAAGTTAACCAGGGAGTCGGGATTCGGATCAGCCGCTAAAATCTCTAATAACCGCGTTTGCAAAGGCGAAGAATCTTGAGCTTCATCCTCAAAGACCGCAAAAACTTGATTTTGCTCTAAACGACGGGCGCTGTTGTCGGATAATACCCGTAATGCAGCGAGAATCATGTCGTCGTAATCGATAAAATCACGCGATCGCATTAAATTTTGATATTGTTCGTATAATCCGGCAGCGACACTCAAAATTGCATAATCATCTGTCGGTGTGCTGAGAAGCCGTAAATCTTCCGGCGACAAACCAGAACTTTTAGCTTCATGGATGACAGTAGCGGCTAAATCTGGTAAAACTTCGGTACGTAATACCGATTGACGGCGCAATCGTTCTGTTTCTTCACCATCCGAGATATTACCTTCCAGCAACCTTTCGTAGCGACCGGGATGGATGGCAATCCACTGTTCAACACAGGTACGAATCAAGCGGTGACTTTGGTTGGGGGTGATGAGTGTCGATGTATCTAGCTGTAAACCGGAAATATCTGGATAGCGGCTAGCAATATTCAGGGCTAATCCGTGTAATGTGTGGACAGCAAACCCACTAATTGGCAGTGATAATTTTTTTAAATCGGCGCGAATTTTGGCTTTTAAGTTTGCCGCAGCGGAACGAGTGAAGGTGACGACAATTAATTGCCGACGGTTCGACTGTGACTTATCTGCATATTGACGGGCAATTGCGAGGGCTGCTGCAGCTGCCATCCCTTTTGATTTACCAGCACCAGGAACTGCCGAAATCGCCAAAGGACCTTCTTTCCAGTCAGCCATTTGCTGTTGTCCAGGTCGCAAGCCATTGCGGATTTCTTGCCAAGCGAGGGAACGTAATTCGGATACAGATGTAGTTTGCTTTAATTCGCTATGGTGTTGTGACATAAAAGATTTGGAATTTTTAAAATAATATATTCACCCAACCTTAATTTAACTATTTAATCGTGAAACCATGTTGAGTCGGACTTATCTACATTATCTGGGTTTGGTTGGGGCAATTGTTTTAGGTGGTATTTTCCGCTTTTTCAATTTAGACTTAAAGCCGCTGTGGTTGGATGAAGTGATTACGGCAATATTCAGCTTGGGAAAAACTTATAATGAGTTGCCTCTAGATACAGTATTTCCGCTAGGGCAATTAGCGCAAATTTTTACTTTAGTACCGGGAGTTAGCTGTCCTCAAATTGCCGCGCATGTTGCTCAAGACTCGACACATCCGCCGCTATTTTTTTGCTGGATGTACAGTTGGTTAAGCATGTTGGCTCCTTTAGGCGCAGGCTGGGTAGGTAAATTACGCTTGCTTCCGGCTTTGTTTGGGGTGGTAGCGATCGCAGTAATCTACGTTGTCAACGCGAGCGCTTTCTCCCGAAGTGCTGGATTGTGGGCGGCTGTAGTGATGGCAATCTCGCCTTTTGCCGTTTATCTTTCTCAAGAAGCACGGCATTACACTTTGCCAATGTTAGCTTTAGCTTTAGCATTATCTGCTTTATTACAAATTCAGCGCGATATTTACTCCCAACGCGTCAGATTTTGGGTTTGGGGTGGATGGGCAATCATCAATAGTCTCAGTCTTTATATCCACTACTTTTGTATCCTGGCTTTCATTGCTCAAATTGGCACCCTGCTGATATTAATGCTGCTTAGAGTGTCTTCAAGACGCCAATGGATAGCATTCATCCTGGCAATTAGCGGTGTGCTACTGAGCTTTTTACCTTGGATGTTAGTACTGTGGGGTCATTCTCAGCGTTCCGAGACCAGTTGGCTAGAACCTGCAAATTTCTTTGCCCCACTTTACCAAACTCTGATTAACTGGGTGCTGATGGTAATTGCTTTACCTGTAGAGAACCAGCCGTTATCAATTACAGCTATTTGTGGTTTGTTAATGGTGGTATCAAGTATTTGGGTCAGTTGGCAAGTTTACCGAGGATTTAAATTGTTATGGCAGGAGCCAGCGACACACTTTGCTACTTTAACGCTCAGTATTTTTACTCTATTCGTATTGGCAGAATTTTTTGCTATTGCCTACTTTCTACACAAAGATATTACAAGTGTCCCGCGCTACAGTTTTGTTTACTATCCTAGCTTCTGCGCTTTAATCGGAGCCAGCTTGAGCCGAATTCACTTTAAAAAGCCTTCTGCAACAATTATTTTTTTACTTATAGGTATATTAAGTTGTATTTGCACCGTTTCTAATTTAGCTTTTCAAAAACCTTTCCAACCTGAGCAAGTTGCTCATAACATGAACCAAGAACCCTCAGTGCCACTAATGTTAGTAGTAGGATACAGAGATTATCAAGATGTTGCCTTAGGTTTAAGTTTTGCTTTAGCATTAGAAAAACTCAGAAGCCATAACCAGACTCCGGCGAACTTAGCCTTTTTCAAACAATCTCCAGATTTTACCTCAGTCTGGCAAAAGCTTTTATCAACACATGTATCGGCGCTAAATTTATGGGTAGTAGGTCCAGGAATTAGACGCCGCGACTATCCACAACAAGTAATGATGGGACAAAAGAAATGTCTCATCGATCCGAGTCAGCATTATCGGATTGGTGTTCCCTATCAACTATATCGATGTCATCACTCCCAGGTATAATTTGCTAGTTTACCTAACAAGAAGAATGAGCCGGTAAAATTTACACTCAAAGCTAAGCCATCATTTAACCAGTCTATATATCGTCCCATCCGAGTTTTCTCAACTGGCTGAGTCAGAGGAATAGATGTATAAGCTGTTAATAAAATTTCTAGTAACTTATCCAAATATACTCTCGATACAGAAGTACTCCAAAATGCTTTCGGGGATGAGTATACCGCCACTGGTACTGGTACTGTTACTGGTACTGGTACTGGTACTGGTGCTGGTACTGGTGTGACTGGTAATGTAGAAATAATGTGAACCAATGGTTCACAAATCTGACTTAGCATCTCTGGATGTTCAGATAGCATACCCATCATTTGCGGCTGAATGCGAATCGGGAATTTTAAATGGACTTCAATCACCGTTTCATATTCAGCCGGATGTCTTATCTGTTCGGTTGGAGTAGACATAGGTTTTCATCAATGCTGTGATTTGAGGAAAGAGACCAAAAAAGGCGGCAGAACATCTAATATCGAAGTAGTAGATACGAACACCGCCTTTATATTGATTGATAGCCACAAATTAATACTTATGTTTGGGGCATAATTTGTTTAGCATGCTCTGGTTCTGGAGTATAACCATTTCCATTTTGGTGAGTGATGCAAACAGGAGGTCGAGAAGATACTTCTGGATTGAGATAAATATCTGGTTGGAGGTACACAGGCATTTTTTGGGTTACGACCTCAGTTGGCTTGACGATTACCTCTGCTTCAAAGTAAATAGGCACCTTTAAGACAATGGGAATGGTAAATTCGCAAGCATTCTTATAGTTAGACATGAGTTTCGATCCTTTTGTGCTGAGTGAGTGACAGTTGAGTTTGTTTCTGCTGTCAACTCTTATTAGCTGTAGGGAAAATCAACTTATGCACTTTTCTTTCGTTAGCGGAGAAAAATATCTACTTATTCATCCATTTCCCAAACATCTTTAGTGGCTTCGTCGTCCAGAATCCGCTTCGGACGGACGATGACGATAACTTTGCCTAACAGTGGGAGTTCGGTTGCGCTTTCAAACCACTCAAAACTTAATTCGCCAGAGTTATCAATGACAAAGTAACTGTTCTCGTCCCATTTTCGGACTGCGCGATCGATAATTACGAGTACTGGCTCTACTGTGACTGGTCTTTGGCTAGGTAAGCGATCGCTATTACACAAAATTCCTACAGGATCTTCTGCTTTTAAAATGACTTGCCATCCTGGTACAGGAACCCATGCTTGCTCACCCGCAAATTTGACGATGCGAAATTCACCTGTTTCTTCTAGCAACGGTACTCTCCGCAAATCTGCTGGTGCCATTGGTAACTCACCAGCTACTGGGATTAAGCGCGGCAATTCTTCTTCTGATTCCAGACGGTAAAAGGGTAAAAGTGGAGCTATCCGCTGAGAAACAACGGTGAAATCTACTAGTAATTGCTCGATTTGTTGACGAGCATTTGCCGTAACTGCAAATTTTAAACCTCTGGCAATTAACCGCGATCGCTCGGCTAAATCCGTATTTACACGAGCTAGCTTCCAAGCATGATAGGCTACCGCATCTCCAGCGGCTGCGGAAAACCCTGAGGGCAGATTTCGCAACCGCGAATAATCTTTAATTGCTCGCGCAATTTCACGGGCGTCATCAGCATTGAGTTTATGTGACAATATTAGCTCGGCAGCAGTAGCTCTCTCTTCTTGAGTGAGCAAACGCAACTCATACAAAACATCACTACCTCGTGTAGTGTAGTGCGATCGCGCAGTTTCTGATACTCCAACTTTTTCGATTGAACTGTAAACTTGAGCACCCACAATTATCTGATTCTGCTGGATTGGCTCAAAACCAGTTGCCTCAAAAATTTCTTGGGGATTGTAACCAGTTTTTTGTAACTGGGCGCAGGAATTGCCCCATTCCACCCAGTTGCCTTGCTTTTGCCGAAGTTTTTGCAGCAATTGAGCTGTTTCAGGATTTTCTGGATTTTGGGCGTTTGGAGGAATTTGAGTCATAATATGTCAGAAACGATTCTTTAGCTACGAATTGAGGAAGCCATAAATCCTATTTTACAATTTAAAAATAGGCATATGATCAGCGCTACACATACGTATATAGTTAACGACGGTCTGTCCTCGCTGTTCTCAAGGCTTATCAATTATTTACGAGTGAGGAGATTTATAGTTACATTTGGAAAGTAAAATTTGTGACTCCATCCTCACGCTTGATTCCGGTTAACAAAGACAAGAATTATTTGATCATATGCCAGATGATTCTATTCCCGAAATTGATAATATCTGCCGTCAACTAATGATAGAAAAACCTAAAAAACTCAAAATGTTGGTGGTTGATGATGAGCCAGACAACTTGGATTTGCTCTATCGTACCTTCCGACGCGATTTTAACGTCCTCAAAGCCGATAGTGGCATTCAAGCTTTAGATGTGCTGGCAACCGAAGGAGAAGTGGCTGTAATCATCTCCGACCAACGCATGCCGGAAATGAAAGGGACAGAATTTTTAAGTAAAACCGTACCTCAATTTCCCGATACAGTCAGAATCATCCTCACAGGTTTTACTGATATTGAAGACTTGGTGGAAGCGATTAACTCCGGACAGGTTTACAAGTATATCACTAAACCTTGGGACCCAGGCGAACTTAAAGCAGTAGTTCAACGCGCCGCCGAAACCTACGATTTACTGAAGCAACGTACCGAAGAATTGCGCCGCGCTAATGCTCAAATGGCACTCTTGGCTGTACTAGTGCGTTTAACTGGGGAAGCACAGAGTACAGAGACAGCCCTGACACCAATTGCGACAGCCTTTGGCGAAAATTTCGGAGTTGATAGCTGTATTTTGCAACTTGTACGTGGCATGCTAACTGTTGGCACCTACGGGTCGCAAAGCAGTACCGACTGGTTGATGTCACCGCTCATCCAGGAAGCAATTGCGACTAGGCAATTACAATTATCTGTCAATATTCCTAAAGACCCAAAACTTGCTAGTGTGCCTGACTACGCAGAAAATGGCGTGGAATCACACTTAGCCCTGCCAATTATTTACCGGGAGGAAGTTTTGGCAGTATTATCACTACAGTGGAAACAACCATGCACTTTGCGAGAAGATGAAATCCGACTAATTCATTTATCTGCCCAATTAGTCGCTTTAGCTCTCACGGCGATTTCCCTTTCAAACTAGTCAATGGTCAATCGCTCTTCAGTGGATACATGACAGACGAAATTAAGACAATTTTTGACCGGATTGCCCCAGTTTACGACCAGTTAAACGACTCTTTGAGTCTGGGACAACACCGGGTGTGGAAGCAAATGGCGGTCAAATGGAGTGCAGCCAAGCCAGGAGACACTTGTCTCGACGTGTGCTGTGGTAGTGGAGATTTAGCCTTACGCTTAGCGCAACAAGTAGGAACTACGGGTAAGGTCTATGGAGTAGATTTTTCCCCCAAACAACTAGAAATTGCCGCAAAGCGGGCTTTAAACCAGTACCCTACTCCCACAATCGAGTGGATTGAAGCCGATGTCCTCAATCTCCCATTTGACTCTAACCAATTTGCGGCGTTGACAATGGGTTATGGTTTGCGGAATGTAACCGACATTCCTCGGAGTTTACAAGAAATACACCGCGTGCTCAAACCCAACGCCAAAGCCGCAATTTTAGACTTTCATCGCCCTAACAACTCTCTGTTTCGTACCTTTCAGCAGTGGTATTTAGATCATCTTGTCGTCCCGACGGCTGCGGCTTTAGGAGTGACTCAAGAGTACGCCTACATCAGTCCTAGTCTAGACCGCTTCCCTGTAGGTACCGAGCAAATCAAATTAGCGCAAGCAGCTGGATTTAATCGCGCGACTCATTACCCCATCGCTTACGGGATGATGGGAGTGCTGGTGCTAACGAAATAAGCACAGTAATACACACAGCAATCCTCGCGAGCGATATGATGGATATGCAGTAGAGACTGCGTCTAAACGCGTCTTTACAACAAGTGAAATTTTGTTTTTTGGATCGTTCCCTTGGATTGGTCTCACCTTTGGCTTTATGTTGCTCCCCCAATCGTGGGTGGAATTATCGGCTATTTCACCAACGATATAGCCATAAAAATGCTGTTTCGTCCCTACAAAGCAATTTATATTGGCAAATCTCAGCTACCTTTTACACCAGGACTAATTCCGCGTAATCAGGAACGTCTGGCAAAAAATGTCTCTGACACAATTATGGGTTCGCTATTGACGCCAGCAGAATTGCAAAAGCTGGCGCGACGGCTGTTGGAACCAGAACGAGTCCAAAGCGCCATTCATTGGTTGCTACGTCTTGCAATTGAGCAAGTTGGCGGTGGTTCAGAACCAAAAACTGTCAAAGTTGTAGCCGGAATTTTGCGGGATTTACTAGGTGAGTCTTTGCCACGGTTACTCCAAGCCTTAGCGCGGAAAGAAGACTTTCTTGAAGAGCAACTGAATCAAATTTTTGACCAAGTACTGTTAGAATTCCAACTAAGTGAAGAACAAGCGCGGAAACTTGCTGAGTGGGTGTTGCAAGTCGTTTTACCTCCAGATGCCATACGCCAGATAATTATTGACTTTTTAACCGATCGCACGATTCAAACGATTGATGATGGCTTTCGGGAAAGAACCAGTGGGACTTACTGGGTGGTAGCCAACTTATTTGGTCTTCGCAACACCCTTACCCGCTTGCGGACTTATTGCTTGGATGAAAAAGAAGAAGCAAATTCCCGCTTGCGCGAATTGACGCAATCTTTAGAAATCCGCGATCGCATTCAGAAGTTTCTCCGCAATCTCTCTTTACAAAACTTACCAGTAGCCACAGTCCGCCAACTGCGAAAAACTACCCGCGAAAGCATTCGCCATTACCTGCAGACACGCGGTAGCGATTTACTCAAAGGACTCAGTGAGTCAGTAGATTGGGAAAACATTGCCGTAATTTTACTGAACCGCCTGAAAAGTTCAGAAGCAATCAGTACTTCCTTAGAACCAGTAAGTCAAGAACTAGGTTTAATATTGGAAAGGTACTTGGAAAAAGATTTAGAAGCGATCGTTACTCAAGTAATTCCGATCCTCGCGATCGATCAAGTCATTGTAGACCGAGTCAAATCAACGTCCCCAGAGGAATTAGAAGCCGCAATCGAGGGAATTGTTAAAAACGAATTGCAAGCGATCGTCAGTCTCGGTGGAGTTTTAGGCTTTGTCGTAGGATTGATGCAAACAGGATTTCTCTTTTTTAGTCGGTAGTTCATGTATTGCACTCACACGCAAAGCCTGTAATCTTCGTCAAATACTGTAAAGTCCCCAAAGACCAAAAGCATTGAGGAGAGTACAGTAGTAATTATTCTTGCTTCTGTTGACGCTCAGAGCGTCTTTCGTTTATGACTTGCCGCAATTCCATCGACGTAATCTCAATGCCTGGTTGCTCTTTGAGCTTATCTGTTAGCGCATAAAAGGCTTCGTCATCTTCTCGGTGCTCTAACACGTAAGCTTTAAGTTGTTCTTTACTCATTGCTGTAAAATTGGGTTTAGTCATTCGTACCTCACTTGTCTTTTAATCAACCCTTTATCTAATAGTGTTTGATTGCCTAACTAAGTCCATACCAGGTAGATCTCCCTTGACCATAGCGAACCAAAAGCCGATCATCTGTAAGTTGTTTAAACCGTGCCTTAATTGTACTGCGACTCTCACCCGTAGCTTTTTCAATCAATTGAGTTGTGACTCGACCATGCTCTTTTGCCAATTCTAGGATGCGTACTGACAGCATAGGAAGAGTTGAAGCCATCATCTTTTCGTTATCGATTTTAGTTTGCAATCTGTTCTTCTGACGTTGGAGAACCCGCAGAAAAAATAGCAGCCACGGCTCCCAGTTGGGTTGTTGCTCTTGGTTGAGAGTACTTTGAGTCTTACGAAGAGCTAGATAGTACCCCTCTTTGCTTTCTTCGATAATACTTTCGAGAGAAGAGTAGGGAACATAGCCATATCCAGCTTTCAGGAGCAATAGCGTTGTCAAAATCCGGGATAGACGACCATTACCATCCTGAAACGGATGGATTGCCAGAAACCTCACAACGAAAACACTGATCGTTAAGAGCGGATGAATCTCTGGAGAAATAAGATGATCGGCTGTCCAGGTAACAATTTCAGCCATTTGGCGAGGAGTATCGAACGGCGAGGTAGTTTCAAACACAATCCCCAGACTGTTTCCATCTGCGTCAAAAGCTTGAACACTATTAGATAATTTCTTATATTCACCCCGATGTCGATCATCTTTCGGACTGTATTTCAGTAGCATCTTGTGGAACTGTTTAATGTAATTCTCCGTGAAAGGGATCGACTCCCAGCTGGAAAAGATCGCATCCATGACTTCGGCATATCCCGCCACCTCCTGTTCGTCACGGGAAGCAAAGTCTTGTTTTCCCACATTTGCAAGCAGTTCTTGTACCTGACGATCAGAAAGCCTAGCCCCTTCAATCCGAGTTGATGAGCCAACACTTTCAATGGTGGCAATCTTCCTAAGTGCAGCTAATCGATCGGGAGCTAAGGTATTGAGTGCTCTCCATTTGCCTTTGAATTCGTCAATCTCAGTAACTAACAGCAGTAGTTCCTGAGTAATTTTAATGTCGATATCTGCCATATGAGCGGCTACGTTGTCCAATTAATGAACCGATTGTAGCCAATTATGTCCAATTGTGTCCGATTAAATCAGCACTTGACGATACCTGGAGCAATTTGCTGTAAAAACCTTGCTATTATGACAATTTTTTCTTTGTATTTTAACAATCCAAACTTCAAGACGCATCAACTTTGCTAAGGCTAATGCGTCTCGTTAACCTAAATCTTGCCAGTGAACACAGGAGTAGCGGGACCCGTCATATAAAGCCGATCGCTTGAAGACCATTCTATTTCCAAACAGCCACCAGGAAGCTCAACAGTCGCAGTGCGATCCGATCTCCCAGTCAACACAGCAGCCACCAAAGCCGCACAAGCACCAGTACCGCAAGCCAAAGTCACACCAGCACCGCGTTCCCAAACCCGCATTTTCAAATAATCCGGGCGCACGACTTGAATAAACTCCGTATTAATGCGTTGAGGGAAAGCCGAGTGATGCTCGAATTGAGGACCAATCACCTCCAAAGCAATAGCAGCAACATCCGCCACAAATGTCACACAATGCGGATTCCCCATACTGACGCAAGTAACATCCCAAGACTGATCAGCGACCTGTAGCGGTCGATCAATCACCTTCTCGTCACCAGCACACAAAGTTGTGGGAATTTCCGCTGCGAGGAGTTTAGGAACACCCATATCAACTTTAACTTGATGATTAGGCATCAGTTGAGGTGTAATCATCCCAGCGAGAGTATGAATGCGGTAGCGATCGCTATCATTAGACGCACCTTCCAAATCAGCGATAAACTGAGCTAAACAGCGGATACCATTACCACACATTTCCGGTTCCGAGCCATCAGAATTAAAAATCCGCATGCTGTAATCCGAACCATTCTCACCCGGTAAAGCAAAAATGACACCATCAGCACCGATACCGAAGTGGCGATCGCACAACTTCACCGCTTGTTGATTACTAATGACTGGTTCTGACGACGAGCGATTGTCAACCAAAATAAAGTCATTACCCAAACCCTGATACTTAGTAAAATCGATTGCCATTTCTTCAAGGATGAATTATGAATGAGTAACTACATTGTCCTCTGATACATTATTCTAAAAATGCTTACCGAATTCGATACAGCACTACCCAGCACTCGATTAATCCAAAACCTGATCAAACAAACATCCATCGTCGATCTTAAACTACTAACCGGAGATACACTCACAGGCAAAGTTTGCTGGCAAGACCAACACTGTATGTGTCTCCAAGAAGAAAATAGCCAACAAGTGACAGTGTGGAAACAGGCTATCGCCTATATAAAGAATAAGTGAAACGCGGTGGGCGCAAAGATAACGCAGAGTTTCGCGGAGAAAACCCCTCTGCGTCCCTCTGCGCCCCCTCCGCGCCCTCCGCGTTAAAAAAAACCTCATTCCCGCCAATTATCCATCGGGAGGTACTCTTGCAGGGCTTCTGATTCTGCTGCCTTGACGACGGGGACAGATAATGGGGTTAAGGTGTTGGGGATGAGTATCGGTTGGAGTTGGTTGAGAGCGTTGAGGCTGCCGCACAGTAGCACTTGATCGCGTGGCTGCAAGTCCATGTTTTCGTTGGGAAAGCGGATGAATTTACCGTCGCGACGGAGTGCTTGGACTTGGATGTTGTATTGGTTGCGGATATCTAACTCGGTGAGGGTTTTACCGATCGCTGGACTCTCGGTGCTGAGCATAATCCATTGACAGGCGGTGTTTTCTACGGGGACTATTGCTTGACCTTTGGCTAGTTCGTCTAAGGCGGAGATTTCTTCTGATTCTCCCACAAGTAGTAAGCGATCGCCTAGTTCTAGTTTGGTTTGAGCATCGGGATAATCGATTTCGATTCCTGAGGTGCGACGAATCGCCATGAGGGTGGCTCCGGTGAGATAGCGGATGTCTGCTTCTTCTAGGGTCATCCCGATGAGGGGAGAGGCTGTTGGGAGGGAATACCAGCGGCTGTTGAGGTCTTGGGTTGCTTGTAGTAGGTTGCGGGATACTTCGGAGGCTGATTGTTCTGGTCGCAAGTCCATGTAGTGGCGGTTGCGAATTTGTTCCATTTCTTTTTGGACGGTGATTAGGGATAGTCCTAGGGCGTTTAGGAGATGGGTTGTTAGTTCTAAGCTGGCTTCAAATTCTGGTTGGACTACTTCTTTGGCTCCGAGTTGATAGAGTACTTCAATGTCTTTGTCTTGGTTGGCGCGGACGAAGATTTTGAGTTCGGGTGCTAGTTCTAAGGCGCGTTTGACACAGACACGGGTGCTCATGGAGTCAGGGAGGGCGATCGCCATGCCTTTGGCATTGTCAATCCCGGCTGTTTCTAAGACATGTAAACTAGCGCAATTACCATAAACGTAGGGAATTTTGGCTTCCCGCAGTTGCTGAATTGTCCCTTCTGATTGATCGATGACGACCACAGGAAATTGATGTTCTTGAACTAATTTTACCAAGTTGCGCCCCACTTGCCCGTAACCGCAAATGACTACATGGTCTTTATAGGGTAGTTCTGCTGATACTTCTTGCGGCATTCCTTCGCTGTCAAAGTAAGGCTTTAGCCAAGGCATTGATTCGGCAAAAGTAAATAAAAATGGGATTAACCGGAGGACAAAGGGTGTCAGTACTAATGTGACTGCTGTTGTCCCGAGAATCAGTAAATATACGCGGCGGGAGACTAAGCCGAGGGTTTGTCCTTCACTGGCTAGCACAAAGGAAAATTCGCCAATCTGGGCTAAGCCTAACCCGGCAATTAATGCTGTTTTTAAAGGATAGCGGAATATTTTTACTAGCGGTGTGACAATTAAGAATTTGCCGACGAAGACGATGGCGACTAACCCTAAGATTAGTTCTAAATTATTCCATAAAAATACTGGGTCGATGAGCATGCCTATGGCGGCAAAAAACAAACTGGCAAAAATATCCCGTAGTGGTTCTACATAGGTCAGGGTTTGGTCAGCGTATTCTACCTCCGAAATCATCAAACCCGCCACAAACGCCCCCATCTCAATGGAAAGTCCCAGATGTTCTGTGAGTAAGGCAATCCCTAAACACAGTGTGACTACGCCGAGGAGAAATAACTCGCGGCTTTCGGTCTTAGCTAACAGTCGCAGTAACGGCGGGATTAACCAAATTCCAGCGGCTACCGCCCCACCTGCAAATAAGCCAATCCGCGCTAAGGCGGTGATGACGGCGATAGTAATAGTTTCGGCTGGCTGGTCGAGGGCTGGCAAGACAGCTAACATCAGTCCTAGGGCTAAATCCTGCACTACCAAAATTCCCAACATCACTTGTCCGTGGGATGTTTCGGCTTCATTCCGTTCCATTAAGCACTTGAGAACAACTGCGGTGGAGGATAAAGATAAGACTGCGCCTAAAAACACGCCTTGGGCAGGAGATTCTACCCAGCCTACAGTAATTGATACTAGTGTCGTGATGATAATCGTCAGGGCGATTTGCAGCCCACCACCACCGAGGGCAATTGCTTGGACTTTTTTGAGTTCGGCGAAGGAAAACTCAACTCCCAAGGCAAATAATAAAAAAGCAACACCAAACTGAGCTAAAGTTTCTACTTGGATCACTTCTTTGATTAGCCCCAGTCCTGTCGGTCCGACGATCATCCCACCAATTAAATAACCTAATAATACGGGTTGCCCTGCTAGCGCCGCTAACAGTCCTCCTACTGCTGCAACGCCTAGAACTGAGACCAAGTCAACTATTAGCCGGAAATCTTCTTGCACTTTTAAAACGGATTATTAAGGTCTGTTAATTTCAGCATACAGAGTTTTTTCACGCCCCGCAGCCGCGATTTACGACATTTTTTGCTTCTTTTAGGTAGGAAACAGTACGGACAATATGCGCGTCTTTTGTCAAAATGAGCATTGGTTAAAATAAGGTAATTTATGATTGGTCAACATCAGCAGCGTGGGGTTTTGTTGTCAGGTAAAAAATATTACAGGTATACCGCTAGTATAATAATGGGTATGATGACGGCTTTACCTGTGCTAGCAATGCCTGTGGGGGCGATGCAAGTGAAGGTTAGTCCGGCTAATCCTCATTTAGGTGATACGGTGTCGGTCGTAGTTGGTTATGATAATTCTTCGGTAAATACTCAACCGACAGTTACTGTAGGTCAAAAGAAATACCAAGCATTTCAAGTTGCTCCGAATCAATTTCGGGCTTTTGTCCCAACGACTCCTCTGGAAAAGGCTGGTAATAGACAAATCCAAGCCCAAGGTGGTGGTGAATCCAAGAGTGTGGCGGTGATGATCGGCGATCGCACATTTCCTGTGCAACACATAACTTTACCTCCAGACAAAGCCGGAGTAGATGCGAGTGAATACGAAATGCAGCGTGTGGGCGAACTGAAGGCGTTAGTCACACCGCAAAAGTTTTGGAATGGTCCTTTTATTAAACCTAACTCTGGTCCAATCACCACAACTTATGGTGTACGGAGATACTATAATGGAAAGTTCGCGAACGACTACTATCATCGTGGAGTAGACTACGCAGGTGGTACAGGTTCGCCAATCATTGCACCAGCGGCAGGACGAGTTGTTTTGGTAGGGAGGGTCTCCCAAGGCTTCCGGATTCACGGAAACTGTGTTGGTATAGATCATGGTCAAGGAGTAACGAGTATATATTTACATATGAGTCGGATTAATGTTCACGAGGGAGATCTTGTTAAACCTGGTACTGTACTGGGGGCGGTGGGTTCTACTGGTGCAGCGACTGGTCCTCATTTACACTGGGGTCTGTATGTCAACGGTCTATCAGTCGATCCAGTACCTTGGAGAACAAATGGCTTTAATTAGGTATCATTTTGTTGTTTTGCTGACATACTTGAGACAACATAAATATCATTGGTACCGTCCACAGTTGATTAGGGTGCCTTACAGAGCATGAGCGTTATGAGTATCGAAAAAATTGTTGAACAAGCTCTCCAAGATGGTTATCTTACACCAGCTATGGAAGCAGAGGTAGGGCGGATTTGTGACACTGCCTCAGAATTATCTATCGAGGAGTATATGGCACTCGATCGCTTGATGGGAGCGTTATTAACTGGTGATGTGGTCGCGGTACCTCGCAAACAGTTTATTAACGTGATGGAAGAGTTGGTGCTGACAGAAGCGATCGCGCGTGTAGCGGAAATTGAAGCTACTAGCGATCGCGCTTTGGATGTCGGAGATATCGCTGCTTACGCTTTAAACCGCCTACCTCCTTTGTATGCCACAACTGAAGAAGGTGCTGTCTATCAGCGTCAACGCGCCAAAGAACAACTAGAACAATTAATTGCCCAGCAAATCACTGAAGCAATAACTCGCAACGTTGACCGCGAAGAACGGCAACCAATCCAGAAAAATACTGGGAATGAAGTGCTCAAGCAGGTCAGTACCTTACTCCAAGCTTATGCACCTCATTTTGAGCAAAAACCCGGTTCCGAAGATTCCGATTTCGAGGATTAAAGAAATAAAAACTTTCTCCAGTCGTCAGGAGTCAGAATGAATGAGTGAGAGATTTCGACTCGCCACACACGGGACTTCAACCTATTTACTCATCGCCAGTCACAGACAATCTACTGAATTCTGAATTCTTTTTACGCTCATTACACAAAGAAAGCCGGCATTGATATCGACTTTCTTTGTGTAAATTAATTACTTAAGCTTGCCAAAAATCAGTTACGATTTATGTTGACCAGCTGGGTCAGCAATATAACGGAAAGTTGGCTCGGTGTTCCAAGGACCGCGCTCGTCCGTTTTGCCGTTTTGAGACAAGTTGTAATAGATATCTACCGTGTTATCAGGTACGACATTGCCAAAAGCAGGGTCGGTTAACTTGCCCAAGGAATCTAGCGCCTTCATAAACATGTTCGTATGGGAAATTTCCCGTGTCAGGAGATAAACAAGGGTATTTTTGGTTCCTTCGTCTGTTGCCAGCTTAATCAAAGCCTCATAAGTTTGACGTGCGCCAGCTTCAGCACCAATGTTAGCTCTTAAGTCACGCACTACATCACCGCCTTCATTCACATATTGTGCCGACCAAGCACTACCCTGACTGTCAAGCAAATGTGGTCCTACCCCACGCACGGCAAACAAAGTGCTCTTATAAGCGTCAGTTTGGTCAACATTTTTAGTGTGTGCTTCGATTAATTTGCCCACCATTTCCAAGTGACCAAACTCTTCGAGCGCAATATCTTGAAGCATATCGCGAATACCTGCATTCTCGCAGTGAAAGGACTGAGTCCAGTATTGCAAAGCGGCTGTGAGTTCGCCTGTAGCACCACCAAACTGTTCTAAAAGTAGTTGAGCAAAGCGCGGATTGGGTGCATCAACTTTGACACTGTGAATCGGGTCTTTTTTGTGGAAAAACATTCTTGCTCTTACCTTTTCCAGACTAAATGTTCTCAAGGAACCCAGCTATTTCTGCAACCTGAGTTATCAGGAAAAGCTGGATTTTTGCTCTTTTGTAGCGAATCTTTAGTCATGTTAGACTTGGCAGCAGATTGCCGAATGCATCTTGAGAAAGACTTGCTTTTTTTAATTAGTCTGTCTAAAGTAGTTATTCTTTTAGAAAAATACTACTCCATGACGCATAGTCAGGTCACGCCAAGACGCAGTAGCACAGCTAAGGTGTCTTGGCGTGAGATTTTACAAAAATTTACTTGGTGACTCGTCGCCGTCCGCGTGGTTTGAGGATTTCTTCCCAGCTACTCGGACCAACTACACCGTCGGGAGTGAGACCGTAGCGTTCTTGGGCAGCTTTCACTGCTATGTCAGTCTCTTTACCAAAATCGCCATCAATCCCTCCCTGGAATAATCCTAGTACTTGTAAACGCTCTTGCAACTTGACGACGGCAGGACCGTGCATTCCTAAGCGCAAAATTGGCAATTCATCATTATTGGTAGGATTACTGGGTTCTGTTGTCTGCGGACGGGTAGGTCTTCTCCGTACAGGTTTACTTGGTGGATTATCTGTGACTGTTGCCCTAGGTGTTGGTCTAGGTGTTGCCCTAGGTGTTGGTCTAGGTGTTGCCCTGGGTGTTGCCCTAGGTGTTGGTTGAGGATTGCTTCTAGTAGTCGCCCTCGGTGGAGTGGTGTAGGTGCCGCCTGTTGTCGCGAGTTTTGTCCCAGTAGCCGGAAAAAGTTTTTCCCAGGTACTTGGTCCGACAACGCCATCTGCATCTAAACCGGCAGATTTCTGAAATTCGGAGACGGCGATTGCTGTACTTTCGTTATAAACTCCGTCTACTGTCCCAGTGTAGTAACCTAACAGCTTCAACGACGCTTGCAATTCAGTGACAGCCGCTCCCTGGCTACCAGGTTTTAAGATCGGTCGCTCAGGATTGTAAGCAGCATTTGCTTGTGCTAACTGTTGTGGGCTAGCTAAGGCGACCACCCCAGAGCCAAAAAATAGAGGTACAGAAGTACCTAGAAGCAAAAGCCATAAATTATTTCTCACTGCAAACCGCAATGATTTTTTTATATTTGAATAGAGCAAAATACTCCTTGGACTAATCATGAAAAATCCCCAACCACATCTGTTGGTTATCGTACAGCTTTCTACCCTTCCGCGTCCTGTTAAGACGGGCTGAGAAATATTTGTATCTGGGAGTGCCGAGGACACTCTTACTCACCTGACTCCACTGCAACCAAAAGTGCTTCACCTTAATAACAATAGTTGCTATTGTCTTTTAGTAGAGTCAGAATAGAGTGCAAGCGGTTAAAAAAAACAGTACGGCAACGCCGTCGCCTGGGGCAAATGAAGTAACGGCAAAACTAGGGAAATAGCCATGCTGAAAAGTTATGAAGCTGTAATTGAAGATGGTCAGGTCAAATGGTTGACAGATCAGCCTCAAGTCAGGTCTGTACGGGTGATTGTGACGGTTATTGAGGAAGCTATTTCTTTAGATAAAATGAATGAACATTCTGTAGGCAATGATCTACCACTTGCAGATTTGGGTGGGTCGGAACCTCAAGCACAAGACATTTCACGTCGTGGTCCAACTAAGGACACATAAGGAACTTGTAGGTATTGGCAAGCTGCTTGTTGTGCCTCAATGACGGTGACAGCCGCAATTTGTTCCTGGAATTGGCGATCAAAATCAATCCCGAGTCCGAGAATTTCATACCAGCCATATGCTTGGGCGATTTGAGAGTTGGTTTGTTTACCTAAAGCGTACTGACCTAAAATTTTATTCTTTGCCGATTGTAGTCCGGTGGCGGTTAATTCTTCAGTCCGCAGGAGATCGACTTCGGTTTGCAATCCAGAAACTGCAAGTTCAGTATTTTCAGGCGCAGTCCCCATATAAACGCCAAATGTTCCCACATCCAAACGCGTCGGGTAAAAAGCTGAGACATCGTAAGCTAAGCCGCGTTTCTCTCGCAGTTCCACAAACAAACGGCTGGAAAGACCATTGCCTAAATAACTACTAAGTAATTTTAAAGCTGCATATTCTGGTGCATGTACTCCACAAGCTAAATAACCCAACATGACGATCGCTTGTTGTGTCTGTTGTTCTTTCACGATTTGTTGAGGTTTGGCTTGAATGTGAGGAAATACAAATGTGGGGATGCTATGACTGGGAGAGCGCCAATCGCCAAACACTTTGTTAACTAACGGTACTGCTTCGGCTGCTGTCAATCGACCCGCAATACTAATGACAATTTGATCGGGACGGAAATAAGTTTGATGATAGGCAACTAAGTCATCCCGCTGTATAGTTGCCATTGTTGCTTCTGTACCGATTCCCGACAAGGCATAAGGATGATTTTGATACATCACCTCACGCAGTTGTTCAAAGGCGATGGTGAATGGCTGCTCTTGTTGAGAACGAATATCTTGTAGTGCTAAACGACGTTCTAATTCAACTTCAGCTTCGGGAAATGTTGGCGATCGCAAGATTTCTCCAGCTAACGCTAAAATCTCGGCAAAGTCACTTGTGACCGTTTTTAAAGACAGTAAAAAATAATCAGGAGTTGCATCCGTACTCAAACTAGCACCAACAGATTCGATGGCTTCGGCGATTTCTAAACTAGAAAGCTTTCCACATCCTTTCGTAATTGTTGCTGACAACAAATGCAGCAAACCCGATCGCTCGCTCTTTTCATAGCAACTACCCGCACGGATAAAAATTCGCGCCGCAATGATATCCGCCGCTGGATTTTCTGTCACCAGTAGCAGGATACCATTATCTAAAACGGTGCGATCGATGGTTGGTTTTTGCAGTGATGTTGTCATTTATCTTTGTTAACTAATGAGCGATGACTCCTCGAACTATTCAGGTCTGACAACTGTCACAGCGTAATTGTGCGGTGAAAGGTACTTACTGGCGATGTCCTGGAGTTCGGTCGCCGTCAAAGACTGAATTTGTTGTGGATACTTGATAGCTAGAGAGGCTTCGGCGATTGTTTGGTAATAACCATAAAGCCCTGTAAGTTGATTTGGCGTTTCTGTGGAAAAAGCGTAATCATTACATAACAGGCGTTTACAACGGTTAAGTTCCATCTCGCTGATTGGTTGCGTCTGTAAATTATCTAAGTGAGCGCAAACTTTCGCCTCTACTTGCTCTAAGTCTTCTGTTTCTAACCAGGCACTGATGGTAAATAAACTTGATTCACGTTGCAGAGCATAATTACTGCTAATATCTTGCACTAAATGCTGCTCCTCGCGCAAATCTCGCAGCAATCGTGAAGTGCGACCTTCAGCTAAAAGTACTGAAAGCAAATCTAAACCATAAGCGGTGCGGAGGTCACTGATTCCTGGTGTTGTCCAAGCCATCAATAACCGCGCCTGTTCTAATCTTGGCAAATGCAAAGTTTGGCGGCAAATTCCTGAGATTACAGGTTCAGGAGCAACCACGGATGGTGGACAATCAGATTTGTCAGCAAAATTGGCAAAGGCTTGGCTGACTAATTCCAAAGCTGGTTCCATCCTGACTCCGCCGACAATCACCACAGTCATATTTTCTGGCTGATAGTGGGTGCGATGAAATCGGCGCATGGCTGACGGCGATTGCTGCATCAGTTCTTTTTCAGTACCTAATACCGATCGCCCATAGGGATGGTCTTGGTAGACACTTTGTGATAAAGCTTGATAACCTTGCCAGTCTGGGTCATCTTCCGCCTGACGGATTTCCTCAAGTACGACATCTCGTTCCCGGTCAAACTCCGCGTCCGGGATTGCCGCATTCAGTAGTAATTCTGCTAAGTGCGGTAAGGTGTCTTGGAGATAAGGTGCAGCGGTGGTTACGAAGTAATGAGCATAATCATGACTAGTCGCGGCATTACTGACTCCACCCTGGTTTTCGATTTTACTATCGAATACTCCCGGTAGCAGTTTATTTGTGCCTTTGAAAATCATGTGCTCTAAAAAGTGAGCCATTCCAAACCAGGGTTCTGGCTCAATCAAAGCTCCAGCACGCACCCAAATGTCGGCGACAACGACTGGTGTCGTGGGAATATACTGGTGAATGACGCTTAAACCGTTATTTAATTTAAAAACTGAGGCTGGAAACACATTTTGGTCAGTCAGCGGTTGCAACAATTCTTTTCAGCTAAAGTCTGAATTTTACGATGAATCTAGTTATCGTAACTCTTATTGGCACGCTCAGCCGTTGTAATTTATAAAGTTTTTTAGAACACAAAAATGAAGGGGTACACAATCAATGCACCCCTTCATCCAAATATTAGGTTAACCACAACGCCGTCTTACCTCAGTTTATGACCTGGGTTTAACCAGGTGGGTACCGAGCGCCTCGTTTAAAGTTTCCGGATCAATGTCCGGTCTACTGCCACGAAACTAATTGGTTCCCTTTTCTTTAAAGGCATAGATCAAAAAACTTATTGGCAGTCACCAACGTCGCAGTGTAACTTCCCCATTATAACTATGAGATTCAGGAATGGGGAGTGGAGAAGAGGAGAATTTTTCAACTCTGTATTTCTCCATACCAAATCGATTCCACCTCCCGCGCAATAGCCATTGCTTGCGTCTGAAGAGGCTGATTTAACAAAACCGTGACATGTCCCAGCTTCCGACCTGGGCGAGATTCTGTCTTTCCGTACCAGTGTAGATGTGCTTGGGGAATTTGGGCGAGGGAGAGGCGCTTGGCTTGGTAGTCGCTGTGAGAATTTTCGTAACCTAATAAATTCACCATCACAGCCGCATCACAGTTTAAAGCTGGATCACCCAAAGGTAGTCCGCAAACCGCGCGTAAATGCTGTTCAAACTGGGAAGTCACAGATGCGTCTAAGGAAAAATGTCCAGAATTGTGAGTCCGAGGCGCAATTTCGTTGACCAGGACTTTACCTTGGCTTAAAAATAATTCAATGCCAAAGATTCCTACAGCTTGGAGGCTATTGAGGAGGGTATGAGCTAAAGCTTCAATTTCTGTTGTCAACTCGGAGGTAAGATCGGCTGGAACGAATACGCGCCGACACACTTGGGATTCCTGCTGGGTTTCCACAATTGGGTAAGTTTTCACCTCTCCACTCACTCCCCGCGCCGCCACAATTGCGAGTTCTCTCTCAAAAGGCACAAATTCTTCCAATAAAAATTGCGTCTCCTCATCAATTGCCGGAAACTCATCAATATTTTTAATTATGAAGGTTCCCTGACCATCATAACCATGACGCCGAGCCTTTAAAACCACCGGAAACCCAAATTGAGAAAGTATTCTTTCCTCCCCTCCTCCCCCAAGGGCGACAAATCGAGGTACTGGCAAACCTAAATCGCGTAAATAGCAGCGTTGGTGATATTTATCTAATAAAGGAGCCAAAGTTGTCAAGCTGGGACGAAAGCTGACACCTTGCTTGGCTACTACTGATAATGCGGCTAAGTTGACAAACTCATTTTCAAAAGTGATTGCCTCACACTGTGTCGCCAATTTAGCTGTTGCTTCTGCGTTATCTACTGATGCAAAGATGGTAGAGTGCGCGATCGCTACCGCCGGGTCATCGGCATTGGGAGTTTGTACTACCAATTCCACATCCAGCTTCTGTGCTGCATCTGCCATCATCCAGGCAAGTTGTCCGCCGCCAATTATACCAATTCGCTTCATTTACATCCTAAAGAATCACGAGTCTCTATTCCCGTTTTGGGGTTGACACCACTGGCGATTTCACAGAGTTCTTTAATTTGTACCCTGTCTAAAATCGCATCAGTAAAATCTGCACCAGTAATATTTACATTGGTGAAGACTGCTCTTAACAATAGTGCTTCAGTGAAATTCGTATTGCTCAAATCTGCACCAGTAAAGTTTACCTGGTCAGCGAGGGAATTACTTAAATCAGCACCATGTAAAGTCGCTTTTGTCATCACCGAAGCACTAAAAACTGCGCCGCGTAAATCAGCACCATTAAAATTAGCCAATTCCATATTAGCGTTAGAAAACTCCGACGCTTGCAAGCTTTGAAGCGAAAAATCGTGTTTTGTTAACTCCGCGTTACTAAAAGAGAAAGGATGAGTCCAGTCGGCTAATGCGGCTTCTGGAGTGGAAAAAAGTAAACTTATTCCCAGAAAAAATGCTATTAGTTGTTGCCAAAACATACTAGATTGCCAATTGAATGTAAAAATCAAAAGTTGTAAGTTCTCATACTGGTCTTTAGCTTACCGCAATCACCAGTTGGCTGAAAGCAGGTAAGTAATTACATTTAGATTAATGAGGTTTCAAAAACAAACATGCCAAATTTCTTGATAACTTGGGTGATTACCGCAGTTTCCCTAATGATTACGGCTTACGTCGTTCCAGGCTTTCACGTCACAGGCATCATGGGCGCTTTGATTGCAGCGGTAATGGTAGGACTTGTCAACGCCTTTGTGCGACCAATTTTAGGTATTTTAGCATTTCCAATTACCTTACTGACTTTTGGTTTATTTGCCTTTGTGCTGAATGCTATCAGTATTTTGATTGCCAGCAAGATAACTCCCCATTATGGCTTAACTATTGATGGCTTTATCCCGGCATTACTCGGATCAATTGTACTCACAATTGTCAGCAGTGTAATTACGTATTTTGTTCGGTCTGTAGAGTAATTCTGCGCGTGTTAAAGTCTAAGGCTTGAGCAACCGCTACTGTCACTGCGCCTCGAATCTGCTTCGGAATTAAGAGTTGATGGCTCACGTAAGGACGCAAAGACGCTAAAATCTCTTTGTGTCTTTTTGTCTTAGCGTGAGATAGATTTGCCGCACACAATGCCGCCGCCTCCGCTACACTAGGTGTACCGACTACAGTGACAATACTGGAAGGATTTGGGACTGATATTGTGCAAAGAATTTCGGCTGGGTAGGTTTTGAGTGGTAAGTTGCGATCGCGGCAAAGTTCGATTAAACCAACTTCATTCACTTTTGTCTCAATGGTAGCAATCCCAGCGACTTCTTCGATGGCAAAATGATTTTTTTGTAATACTTCGGTGATTGCAGTTTCGAGCATTTCGCGCGTTGTGCCGCGTTTGCAACCGATACCGATCCATAATACTCGAAGATGCGAAGGCATTTTAGGTTTTTTGGGGATTGGTTGCGTACCGTCGTGCTACGCGATCGCTAACAAGAAAATATCTTTCCTACTATACAACAAAATATTTTCAGTAGTCAGGGCACCAAATTGCTGTGCCCTACCCAATTTATCCGTAAAGAGGCGCAATGAAAGTGCCGAATTGACAAGCCGAAGAATGCTTATTCAAACACTTCATCGTCATCTTCGTCTTCGTCATCTTCCTCGTCGTCTTCGTCTTCGTCATCTTCCTCGTCGTCTTCCTCGTCGTCCTCGTCTTCGTCATCTTCATCTTCGTCTTCCTCGTCGGCTAAAACAGCGTAATATCCGCCGTTAATCTCTTCATATTCTTCGTCAATTTTGGGTTCGACGGCGGTCAACGGATTCTCACGGTAAATCAACATAGCTGAATTCCCCTTAAAATAGGTGTGATCGATGACAATTCGGTCGTGCAGGTAGCACCGCGACTTATTCTAATTTCAATTACTATTTTTTACAAGCACACCAAATAATTTAAGTAATTATACTTATAACGTACTTATCACTCAGCGCGACATCTTATGGGCACAGCGAGCACAAGCAGGAAAGTTTACAGCCGCTTTCACCTCAATAATTTTTAGGATCTCCCAGTCGGCTGTCAACAAGATGCACTACCGATAACCTCATGAGCCAGCGGCGAATTTCCTCAAGTTCCAACCAAAACTAAAATTGCCGCTGTGTACTTCAAAAAAGTTTCAACCGTACTTCGGTTTCTTTAAATTTGCTTGCGAGCGCAACTTGCCCAAAAATCCGCGTTCAAAACTTTCATGCCCCAGTAGGCGTACTGTGCGATAAAAATTAATTCCGGAAATTCTTCGGCTACCGTTACTCATATCCACGAACTAGACCATACTTGGACTATAATCTGACCATAATTGGACTAGATTTAGACCATAGCCAGACCATAATCGGACTATAAATGTCCAAAAACTGGGCTGATTCTCAAGGAACATACCTTGTTGCCAAAAAATGACTCTGATTCGTAGACCTTAAATCATGATCTGCAATAATCAGATTATAATCGGACTATATTTAGACCATAATCGGACTATATTTGGACTATACCCCGCCTCAGTACAGTCTTTGTTTTAAATATTTCAGTTTATTACTTACTATGTGCTACAAAAGCAACACGTTGTAGTACAAGCGCTGATGACTAAGTTTAGAGTTACGCCGTCCTGGTTGCTGTTTGTCTTATTTTGTGTAAGTGGATGCCGTGCGCTCTTTGAATCAGGAGGTGACTCAAAGAGCGCATGGCATCAATATATCTGTCGAGGCAGGCAGAGTCTGGCAATATGGGTTTCCGGACTCTGGTAGGCAGCGAAGTAGACGAAGCAATTACCCATTCCCGACTATTTCCCCTAAGCAATCAAACGATCTTGATTATTTGATTGTTGCTGGACAATTTTTTAAGGTGTTTCGATTACACTAGTTCCGAATTTTTCACCTGTTTCCGCATCGAAAACAACAGCGAGCTTAGATTTTTTAAACTTAACTCGCTCACTGTTTTTCTGAGGAACCTCAATACCTTGTGGTGCTTCTATATCGGCTACCCATACCAATCTATTAGGATGAATTTGCAGATCTTGCACGATATCGCCGTTATTGGATTTTAAACTATCGATGAAATCAGAGTATTTAACTAATCTCATACCTTTTAAGGTTAAATCATCTCTGAGTTTACCCTTAATAATGTCGTTTTTCTTTATTAGTTGACGCTCGGTTTTTGAACTATTATCGGGGTAGAGATAATTAGCAGTGGGTGTTGAAACAACTTCTGTCTCCGCTTTTTTGTTTGCCCACTCCGGACGAGGGTTTTGTCAGGGGAAACGCATCTAAATTTCATGTTACCAAGATGTGGTATTTTGGATAATAGTTCTTGACTATTCAGGAAATATTTAATCAGAGCGAGCTAGATGAAACTCAAACCTAAAATCACCATTGCTGACCATTTTGCTCAGATGGAAGATCCAAGAATTGAGCGGACTAAACATCATCAATTAATTGATATTGTCACGATTGCGATATGTGCCGTGATTTGTGGTGCTGATACATGGGTAGGCATCGAAAGTTACGGAAGAGCTAAACATCAATGGTTAAAGCAGTTTTTAGAATTATCTAACGGTATTCCGTCGCACGATACGTTTGCCAGAGTATTTGCTCGTTTGAAGCCGGAACAATTTCAGCAATGCTTTTTAGACTGGATTAAATCTATTAGTCACTTAAATGAAGGAGAGGTAATTGCGATTGATGGCAAAAGTCTTCGTCATTCTTATGATACTGGAGGAGACAAAAAAGCGATTCACATGGTAAGTGCTTGGGCAACAGAGCAAAGATTAGTTTTGGGACAGGTTAAGGTTGACAAAAAATCTAATGAAATTACAGCAATTCCGGCTTTAATCAAAGTTTTAGAGCTAAGTGGATGTATTGTCACAATTGACGCTATGGGGTGTCAGAAGTCAATTGTTAAGTCAATTGTCGAGCAAGGAGGAGACTACGTTATCACTTTAAAAAAGAATCAGCCATCTCTGTATGAAGGAGTAGAAAATTTATTTTCTCAAGCGATTAAGCAAAGATTTACTGGATTTACATACACTGCTTATTCCCTGACGGAAAATATTCACGGACGAGAAGAAACTCGGAATTACTTGATGTTAAGTGAGCTAGATAAACATCTCGCTCCTCCTCATGAATGGGAGAGACTTCAAAGTATAGGAATGGTAGAATCTCTGCGAATAATTAATGGAAAAACAACTGTTGAAACTCGTTATTACATTAGTAGTCTGCCGAATAATGCTCAAACCTTTGGTGAATCAGTCCGTAGTCATTGGGGAATTGAGAATCCTTTACATTGGGTTTTAGACGTGGCTTTTCGTGAAGATGAATGTCGGATTAGAAAAGATAACGCCCCGCAGAACTTCGCTATTCTTAGACACATATCCCTAAATCTTTTAAATCAAGAAAAGACATCAAAGACTGGAGTAAAAAATAAGCGGCTTCGGGCTGGATGGGATGATGGATATTTAGAGAAAATCCTCACTATTTCAGTGAAATAAACTTCAAATAACAACTAATAGTTGACTATTGTAAAACTCTTAAAGAGCGATTGCAAACTTTGTGTTGTCAATTATTGTGCGGTGAGCAAAAAACTACTTGTCAGTTCTTCTGTTTAAGAAAAAAGTCATTTAAACAGAATTTGTAGCTTATAGAAATGGTTATTTCATCCCACAACACTATAAGCACTTATTAAAAGGTGCGTTTCCCCTGAGGGTTTTGTTTTGGCTCTTTTTGTTGTGCGATAGCAATCGTAGCGATGCTAACAATCGCAAGTAAACCAATCCCGGAACCGATTAAAAACTTTCTCATAATTCTGTATGTGTGGGTATACTTCTTATTGATTATAGAATGCGATTGCATTGTGAGCGTTTTGCAGAGGAAACCAGTTAGAATACCAACCGCGATTGTTATTATCAGCGTTAGCCATATTTCCCGCAAATATTTGGAAGGAGCTGGCTGTAGTCGGGTAATGCCAAATATTATATCCGCCAGTACCACTATTGAATCCGTGCAAGGTATCTTGAGATTCAATACCGATTGTCGTTGCGAATGCTGAATTGTAGGAACCAGCACCACCGATAGTAATGCAATATGCAGCGATGTTATTAACATAGCTATACCATTTGTTATTCGATGATAAATCACGTTGCAATTTGTATCGTTGGTCGCCTGTTGGTACTCCATTTGCAGCACCTATGCGACCTTCATAATAATTTCTGTTCAGTTGAGCATCAAATCTTTGATAGGCGAAATAGTGCCCTTCGTAATATGTTTGCTCGCCAGGTAACTGTGGGTTAACTTGAGCGATATTTACCAATGTGTTTCCTTTTGTTCCGCCGATTTCAACCCATTCGTTAGCTGCTTTCTTTAGACGGTTGTGGTGGAAATGTTAACCACAATGTTTTGTTTAAAGTTTTTGGTATAGATGAATTGCTATACAAATCGTTAACGCTTCCTGTTGCTGTAAATGCCGCACCGTAAACATTTTGAATAACTCTACGCTGCGTGTATTGTTCCGGTGTAGGAGTGGCAAAGGCAGAAAATTGCCAGCAAGAAGTTAACGCAAATATCCCTACACCAATAAATTTTTTATCCATGTCTTTGACTGTTTCAAAAGTAACATTCAGTAGCTCTGAAATTTCGGCAGTCGTAAATCTAACCTTACTGAAATCATTTTCGGTAATAAAACACTGTCAAAATTCTGGTTGCCTGAATTGCCGATTAAAGTTACCTTGACGCGCGAAACCCTCTCTCTGTCGGCGCTTCAGAACATATAACGTATATTGTCTGGGTTTATGCCGTTAAATAGTGAAAAAGAGCGCTCTCCTGTCACGGGCTGATAGGCAGGACTGTGCCAAAAAAGATTTTTTGTACACTAAGAAACTGTGAAAAAGGCTAAAACTCTTACTAAACAAGCATTTCAGTCAATTAAAAAAGATGTAATTTTTTTTGGCGTTTAGTGCCTAAAAGTAGTAAAAAACATCAAACAGAGCATAGGGCTGAAAGCCTTACCTGATAATGCTTTTAGTAATTTGCGTAATTCCTTAGCGTACAGAAAACCTTTTTTGGCACGGTCTAGCCTATATGGGTATTGGCGCTCAAATGTCAATATTTATTGAAATAACTTCATTTTTAGACTACGATAACTTTCATAAAGTGTTATGTTTCAGCCTAAGTTATTTCCTTAACCGAATCGTTCGATAACCGAAGTATACTTTTTCACTTATGCTTCATCCAAAACTACAGTTTAAGCAAATTATTTAAGCATTAGTATGGAATATTAGGACTAATTCGGTCAATATTATTCTCAAGAGTAACACCATGAACTGTCGCCATCGTCCCCTTATGGATGCGCTCATAAATCGAATGGTACTAAGAAAAGCCAAAGCTGCCACTTAGTCTCGTTCCTAGCCTCCGGGCTGGGAACCAGTCAAAGTAAGGGCTGTGTCTTAACCTAGTGCCATTCGATTATAACCGAATCCCTACATCTTTTACAGAACCTCTACAAATAGCCCTTCTGAAAGCACCTGCTTTGGCAGAAACTACAACATGGTGAGTCCCTCGACTGCTAGCAAAGTCATAAGCTCGCAGGTGGTAGTCGCGCATTTTTATCAATCCATCAACAATCGACTTATCCTTTACTGCTAACTTGAGTGCTGCATCATAGATGTTTTCAATCTCTGAGCGGCTTTTCACCACAGCACCATCAGTACTAAACTCATCAGTTTCTTTAGAGCAAGTGCGTTGCTTCTCTTCTATTTGTACATCTCCCTTCACTAATACATACCCTTGTGGCACAGTATATAAGCAATCTCCCTTCTCTGAACCGAATGGCCATTTAGCTTTAACATCAATGTCACATGTCTTTTCAGTGGTCTTAAATAAGTTGTCAGGATCGGACATTCCTGCTTGTACAAGGTATTCAGTACCAACAATTGGTGGTTTAGGCAGACCAATTAGTTTTGAGTCTTCTTTATCTGGAGCGCCTCGCCAAGGGCTTGTTCCCCCGACTGGCGTACCATCAGGGCTATTATTATTTGCATCATCACCAGGTACAACTTTACTTAATGAAAATGCATCTGTTCTGCTTGCAATAGATGAAATTCCTGGAGTTTTTGCGTTAGCTGCTCCTGTAGCAAGCAACAAAGTCAGAGTAGAAATTGAAGCAATTCTTTTGAGTAGCATATCTATTAACCTCTAAAATTGTAGATTAGATATTTGTTGCTAGTTGATTTGTTGAGTAAGCTATTTGATTCGCTTGCCTCTTTCATGTCTCTATAATCACCGATTAGTTTTTAATAGTCAGCGGGAAAAAAGCAGGTGATTTATTTGTATTAAAATAAACAATTCACCCTGATAAAACCGGAAAAATTGGGTAAAATATAAAGTTCCTGAAAAAATCTGGTTTTTTCCAGATATTTATACGGATACGCCAGAGAAAAGCAAAAATAATGGTAAACATATATCGTAGAGGGTCTCCCCGCCCCTACCATCTAATTGAGTAACTAAAATTTATGAAATCAGAATTAACTTGGACACAAACACAAGACCTGGTAGATACTCTAATTTTTCGAGTCACAAAAAAGCACCTTGGTAATGCGGAGGAACAGGTACTGCGCGGAGCCTGGGATGGTAAAACTTATGATGCGATCGCATCCGAATCTCACCTTGCAGTTAAGTATATTGGTGAAGTTGGCGGTAAATTATGGAACAATCTTTCCGAAGCATTAGGAGAAGAAGTAAAAAAAAACAACTTTCGTCAAGCTTTACAACGAGAGTGGGAGAAAAAAGGTCATCTAAGCGAAAATAGGGTCATAATCCCAGAAATTGCATTGCCGAAAATTGAATTTTTCGAGTCACCTTACATTGAACGTCCCCCCATCGAATCTCGTTGTTATGAGGAGATATGCAAACCGGGTGTATTGTTGCGAATTCAAGCACCGTTGCAGTTTGGGAAAACGGAGTTAATGTCACGAGTGATGCACCATGCTGCACAACAAGGATACCGCACAGTAGTTTTAAACCTACGAGATGCAGTAGCCGAAGATTTTTATAGCTTAGATAAGTTTTTACAGTGGTTTATCACCAGCATTGCCGAGACATTAGAGTTAGGGCAACCTGTAGAAGAACACTGGCGCAAAAGTTTAGGTAATTGTAAGATCAAATGCCGAACCTACTTTGAAAAGTATGTCTTACCTGGAGATAGTGCCGTTGCGATCGCTTTAGATGAGGTAGATAGGCTGTTCGCATACGGGGAAATAGCGGGAGAGTTTTTGGGAATGCTGCGAACTTGGCATGAAGACGCAAAAACTAAGCCTCTGTGGCGACAATTGCGGTTATTGATGTTGCACACACAAGTTTATACCCAGCTAAATATCAATCAGTCACCGTTTAATGCCGGGACAGAAATTAAATTAACAGATTTTACTAGCGAACAAGTAGAATCTCTGTCGCACAAGTATAAATTAGACTGGAAAAATACTCAAGTTCAACAACTAATGGTAATGGTAGGAGGACATCCCTATTTAGCAACACAAGCCATACAGGTAGTATCGCGCCAGGATATAACTTTAGAAAGCTTGTTGCAGTCAGCACCCACAGCTTCAGGGATTTATCGGAACCATTTAGAAAGACACTGGCGTTATTTACAGACAAATGCGGCACTCTTATCAGCATTTAAAACAATAGTTTTGGCAGATACTTCTGTTGAATTTAATTCAATTTTAAATTTAGATGATGCAGTTAAATTATATGATGTGGGTGTGGTAGAACTGCTAAATAATAGTGCAATGCCACGTTATCAAATCTATCGTTTATATTTTCGAGAAAGGTTAAGAAGTTAAAGAATTTTTGATAAGTATTATTTTCAAATAATTGCAATTTAGACCCGCATAAATTCTTTTAGGGAGTAGGATTATTTGATTAAAATGGAGATAGTTAGTTGAGCATACTATATTGTCGCAGTGGGGAAACCTCAGCCTACGGCTTTATCAAATGGAAACGAAAATTTAGGAGTTATGATTTTTTCTATAAATAACAAAACAGCCTGCATAAGCATATTAATTTAGCTATAACATTATGAACAATTCACAGCAAAGTAATGGATATCAAGTAGGAGGAAGTCTCGGTGAATCAGCTTCAACTTATGTTGTCCGCCAAGCTGATTCTCAACTTTACGAAGGGTTGAAAACAGGCAAATTTTGCTATTTATTAAATTGCCGACAAATGGGGAAGTCGAGTTTGCGCGTACAGACAATGGCTCGTCTCAAAAAAGAAGGGGTTGCTTGCGTGGCATTTGAAATGCGTGAATTATGCTTGCATGAAGTTACAGAAGATGAATTTTATGGGGGTTTTGTTAGCTACTTAGTAAGTGAATTTGATTTAGATATTGACTTGGAAAGCTGGTGGCATGGGTATAGTTTAATTCATCCAGCACGACGATTGACTAAGTTTATCGAAGAAGTACTACTAGAACAAGTTACGCAAAGTATTGTTATTTTTGCAGATGAAATTGATAGCGTTTTAAATTTAAGATTCAAAGATGATTTTTTTGCCTTTATTCGCGGATGTTATAACAAACGTGCAGATAAACTCAAATATAACCGTTTAACTTTTGCACTGTTGGGGGTAGCAACTCCTGCTGATTTAATTGCAGATAAAGACCATACACCATTTAATATCGAAAGCGAAGCAATCGAATTAAGTGGTTTTCAATTAGATGAAGCAACACCGTTGGAAAAGGGATTTGTTGGTATCAGCAGCAATCCCCGTGCAGTATTAAAGGAAATTTTACTGTGGACGGGGGGACAACCGTTTCTAACGCAATGGGTTTGTCAGCTTGTATCTTCTTTGTCACACATTGAGAATGGAGTAGAAGCAAATTGTGTTGCCACAATTGTGCTAAAGCGTATTATAGAGAATTGGTTAGCGCAAGATAAGCAACAACATTTACAAACAATACGCGATCGCATTCTCAACAACGAGCAACTCGCTTGTTGGTCGCTAGGAATGTATCAAAAAGTTTTACAAGCTGGGGAATTAGCTGTTGATGACAGTCTAGAGGTGATGAAATTGCGGTTATCGAGCTTAGTTATCAAGCAAGAAGGTAAATTAAGAGTTTACAACCGTATCTACCAGTCAGTTTTTGATAACAATTGGGTAGAAAAGGAACTACAAAATATGAGACCATATGCCGAAGCATTTGCAGCTTGGGAAGCTTCAGGACGTGATGCGTTGTGTCTGTTGCATGGTTCGGATTTACGCAATGCCTTGACGTGGGCAAATGGAAGAAGCTTGAGTGATAAAGATTATCAGTTTTTGGTGGCTAGCCAAGAGTTGGAACTGACTTCTGTGCAGCAGAGAACAGAAATCGCTAGAGAGCAAGAAAAACAAGCGCAGGAGAATTCACACAAAGCCCAACTACAAGCTAAACGGAGCAAACGATTAGGCTTGATTGCGGTAATTACAGGTTTGGCAATGGGTGCCATCCCAATTATTTTTACTTCAGAAGCTCTAGCAATTTTTTTAAATAATAGAGCGTTAGAAATTTACTATGCTGGTAATTTACAAACTGCCGAAAAGCTTTATGACTTAGCACTCTTAATTAAACCGGGCTACCCACAAGCTCTTTATAGCAAAGGCAGAATTTATGAAGACCTGCAAGATTTGGACAATGCTTACAACAATTACGAAGCTGCCAAGGACCAGAAGCTTCCTCAAGCATACAGCGATCTAGCTCGGTTGGAGATTTTGGACAAAAAATATCAGAAGGCTGTTGACATACTTTCAAAAGGATTAAAACTGCCTCTTACAGACCGAGACAAATATGCCATGCTGAAAAACTTGGGTTGGGCACGGTTGGGACTAGCACGACAGGGAAAAGTATCCTACGCACAGGCAGAAGTTTCGCTACGTGAAGCGCTCGCTTTACAAGACGAGTTTGGTTCCCCACACTGTTTATTGGCTCAAGTCCTTGAAGGTCAACAAAAACAGCAATCCTCACTCGAACAATGGCGTAAATGCCTTGAATTTGGAAGCCCCGGTCATCCCGATGAGCGCAATTGGATTAAAGATGCACATCAACGCCTCGGCATGTAGCTGATTAATGCGTTTATCTCACGAAATATACTGAAATTATTCAACTAATCTCCGGAACGTCAATTTCACCTATTGAAGAAGCTATTGTAAAAATTAAAATCTTCGGAGTTGACAACTCATATCTTGCACCTGGAAAAATGGATGTCAAAACCGCAACTACGTGCCAGGTGAATCAAGCGCTTAATATCAAGTAAAAGAAGAGACACGACTATTTGAGGAAAAAAATATTCTAATGCGGTTT
>Ga0209512_1000886_pt1 | contig 42059 bp, 28 predicted proteins | sample frozenSSSSmetaG_FD_184142 | JGI IMG/M metagenome (GOLD analysis project Ga0209512, IMG submission 184142) | Glacier valley bacterial and archeal communities from Borup Fiord, Nunavut, Canada, to study Microbial Dark Matter (Phase II) -... | ecosystem: Environmental > Aquatic > Freshwater > Ice >...
TCCTTGTCCTCATCGAAAACATTCTTCCCGCCATCCCCGCGAGCCATCACGTGGTAAACCGCTCCAGCCGCCTCGTATCGTAAGGGTCTCGCCATGCGCCGTCTTTACCAGTCCCAAAAACTCCCATCAATGTCTGTTATTTGGGACTGACCCCGTCGCAGGTGAGGCGACGGGAAGAAGCGGGTCGATTTTTGGACGCTTACTCCTCGCCACTAGGGTTGGGTAAGCTTTTTAAACTTCGAAATTCAAACATCAATCGGTTATTTCACCCATCACTCGATCACTCACCTATTCCCATCTCTTTGAGCATGGAAAAAATCTCGTCCAGTGTGATGATCGACTCAGGACAAGAAACCACAGCCTTTTGATTCCGAAGATATGCAAAGCACTCGTCGTCCCCCAATGCCGCTAACCCTCCAGCAGCCAAGTATTTCAGATCAGCACTGCGGGATGAGTTGTAGCATTTTTCTAGAAACTTCTTGGAGTCGGAGTCTCTCATCATCGTCAAAGAGATTAATACCCATTCCCTTTCTATAGGAAACTTAGATTTATATTTACTAATTATTTCTCCAGTAAATTGAAACGCACGGTGCTGGGAAATTGAATACATCGCCGAACATCTTACAACCCACCACTTATCGTATAACCTCTTGTGAAGCGCCGTCAAAACCAATGACTCGTATAATTTAGCACAACCCAACAGCTGCGTGGACGTATCCCTCACAGCATCACCACCCAACTCCGAACAATAAATTATCGATTGGACAATTTGTTCATTATCCAGCGATTTTTTGCTCTTTTCCACCCATTCTTCAACAGCGTCAGCATTATCTTCATCCGCAACAAGCACGGAAAATCGTTGATAATCACCACCATCACTCAGCGAAGACAGCGTTTCATGTAATTCATTGAAATGATGATTCATGCTATTGGCTTTAAAGTCATTTACAAATATTAATCTCTAGTGCTACCACGATTACGGAGCATTTTCTCCAATGCTTTTATTCGCAATTTCAATTTATTCCTCCAGTTAGGATCACCAGGTGGCGGAGGACCACCTAATTGATCAGTGAGCCTTTTCAGTTCTATCCTAGCCTCCCCCTTGCTGTGCGGCAAATTATTATAACCTCGAGATTGATCGTAAGGACATGACTCCGCGGTTGAAGGTTGGTATGCACCAACTTCTAGCCCATCAAACATCCGCTTCAGCTCCACCCCGACACTCCCAATGATACTGTTCTCTTTTCGTACCATCAAATCCAACAGCAGGACAACCCCGCCTATCAATATAGCTCCTCCCCCTACCACTGGCATCGCTTCGGCAATCATCCCATCTCCATCAAAAAAGAAAATTGGATTGTTTGCCACATATCCATACAAATTTATTCCGCCGAGTTCCTCTATTGGATCCGGGCTCAACCACCGCCCAAGTTGAGGATCATACGCCCTGAAGTGAGTAAGCACCAGCTCTGACTGACCATTCACCAAACTTTCCAGCGTCATGTGACCTGTGTATCCGAAATCGCATCCATTTAAATATCCAACGGGTCCATTTGTTGGATTCTGATTTGCCAGGTATAATAGACCGCGCTTTCCATAGGCATCATAGTCATAACGGGCCTGGAGGACTCCCATCTGATTCACCACTTCACGAATGCTGCCGATATGATCACGGGTGTAATAGTAATTCCCTGCGTCCGCTCCACCCACGCGCTGCTCGCCATCTCCGTAGAAACGTTTTGTGACGCTTCCTGCGGGTGACTTTTCAAGTAATAACTTGATTCCGTCCCACGTGAGTCGCCTGGATAGAGTGTTGTTCACTGTTTCCGCAACTTTCTGGCCCAGGCCGTTGTAAGTCCACTCGGCTCGTTGGGAGCCCCAGTTAACCGCCTTCAATCGGTCGGCACCATCCCATTCAAAGGAGCGGATGACCGTGCCACCGGGATCCTTTTCAAAGCGAAGATTGCCATTGGCGTCGTATTCGTAAGATTTCAGCTTGGTGCCCACTGTCACAGAATAGTTTTGCACTCGCTTATTACCTTTCGCGTCCGTGGCTGTGACTTGGAAAGTATTCGCACCCTCCTGCACCGCAATTTCCCGCTGGAAATTGAATTGGCTGGTGCCCGGGATGCTGGTGACCGTCGCGGGAGCTCCATCTACACTTACCGAAGCGGGCTCGTCCAAGACCCCCTCCACCACTGTTGTGCCTGCGCCGCCAATCTGCTTGAGGTGATTCATGGAATCGTGGGTGCGATGGGTTGTAGCAGTGGTGGTGCCTTGAGCATACCAATTTCCTGCCCGGTCGTAGTTCCAGGATCCTCGCCCGGTCTGGGCACTTCCCGCATCGGTCTCAACGTTACCTGTGAGTTCCCCAGCCCGCGAATAGCCAAGAGTCCAGGTTCTGGCATTTGCAGGAAGCGCATCGAGCTGACGAGTCCATTTGGAAATGTTTCCGCTGAGATTATATTGATACCCAAATTTTGAAACTGTTGTTCCGCCCTGGCTATTGTGGATTTCTTTTAGCGACAGTGCGTTCGCCCCGTCTGAGGCTCCATACCAATCGAACTGGGTGTTTGTACCGTTGGGACGCGTCCACGAGTTCATTTTCGCAGTGAGGTTACCGGCATTGTAGCCCGCAGTAAAGGTTCCAAGCTGATTCACGGTTTGAGTCAAACGCCCTAAGGAATCCACGGTCACCCCTTCCGAGTGCAGGACAGCACCCGCATCGCTCCTGACTTCCCGCAGATTGGTAATTCCGCGCCAATCGTATCCCCTGCGCAAGGTGTCGTCCGCCAGAGGGCCGTTTTCCTCATAGAGTTCCCCGGCACCGTCCGTGGTCGTAAGCGGCACGTAGGAGTAATTTGTGGTTCCGATCGGATCCGTGCGTGAAAGAAGGCGACCCAATGGATCAGGAACGCCTCCTCCATCCTTATATGAGAACGATGAATCCGGAGTTGCGGCGTCGTTGTAATCGAGCAATGCCACTGAACCATCTACCGCATAGGTCAATTCCGCTGTTTTGTGCCCCGATCCCTGGTCATTGGGACGGGTAATACTCTCAAGTTTGCTAGAGAGCGGTTGGTAGGAAAAGCTGGTCTTGCTTTGATCTTGGCCAATTTTCTCCAACACCCTTCCCTGGGTATCGCGAACCCAACGGGTCATCGAACCACGAGGATCGATCAACTGTCGGATTTCGCCACACAAACACCATGCGTAGGAGGTGACGCGCCCCGCCGGATCTTGAGAAAAGATAGGCTGCTTGAGCGCGTTGTGGAAAGTCCGAGTCCACTCACCAGCACGATTTTTGCTTGCGGCCAGATTCAAGCGGTCATACTGGGATTGCTCAGTGGTCCCGTCCGGATGAGTCACCAGCGTGACCCGGTCAAAATTATCATAGTTGTATGTCAGCTTATAATTCTCCGACCCTGTCGATTCCCAAACACGACCTGCGTTGTCATACGTGTAGGTTTGAATCTTCACCAATTGCGACGCATTTGTAGGATCAGTCCGCCAAATCTCCTTCAAATAACCTTCATTAATACTAGCACCGCCTAGAGGTCGGTAAATGTACTGCGTTACCTCACTGTTGCCGCCCTTCTGTTTGGTCACTTTTGTCACCTGACCTCGCGAATTGTATTCAAGGTTTGTGACCAAGCCGCTAACTTCAGTGATGGTCTCGGGCTGATGCGCCGTGTAATTTGACAGAGTCACCAACGTGGTCAGGTCATTTACCCCCGGACCGGTCCGCACCTTGACAGTCGTGAGATCAATCCCAGTATACCCGTAAACCAATTCACGCCCAAGAGGATCGACGGTGCGGCTTGGCAGAGCGCCAGGCCCGTTTCGCTCGGTCTGTTCCATTTTCCAAGATGTGGCTCCTCCCGCTGTTTCTACCTGACGGAGGGTTTTGGTGGGGACCGAGGTGCCGGAACCCGGCGAACTGGTGGATGCCTGATTCTTGTAGTTGTACCATACTCTGCCCTCCCCGGCCTTTTTCGTACTGGCGAGAACGCCGGTGATTGTATCGCCATTGGCGAGCCAGTTGAAAATCTTGGCCTGTGAGTAGTCCCTTGGACCATGATGCCAGGCATTTTTGTCCCAATAGAAGGTGTTCCGGTAATAGAGGAAATCATTTTTTGGCAGGAAACTCACATTCTGCCCATTGACATTGACTTGCACGGCAGCCGACGGAGTAGTGCCTTGGAAAGCAAGCATGGCCGCCTCGCTATCAGGAAGGAGTCCAACCTTTTCGAATGCCTCCGCATACTCAATATTGCCAAGCGGGTCAGTTGCTTTGACGAAACGTCCATTTATTCCGTCGGAATTGGCAAGCGTTCCTGACTCGAATTTTGTGATTCCGTAGGGGGTCGTCAATTGCTTCACAAAATCATTGGACCCATAGGCGAATTCCGACACCATGTTCATGGTATCAATGCTCCGGAACAACTGCCCGGTTGGATTGTATTTGAATCTTGCGGATCGTCCGAACGGGTCAGTGACGGAGCGAATCTTGTATGAATCCACCGCCCAACTGTCACCGGCTTCAGGAGTATAGCCGATCGTGAGAGCCTGTCCGGCGTCGTTGGTAACACTGGCCAGTCGCACCAGCGAATCGTAGCCCAGCGTCAGCTTGTTTCCGACATGATCCCGCTTTTCCGTCAGAAAATACCTCGTGGGTGTTGAGGAATCCGGCTGATTATACAATTCGACAGTCCCATCGGCGTAGGTCAGCTGAAAGCGGCCGGTGAATCCGTCCGGCCCGATGACCCATTGCAGGGTGGGATTGCTCTCGTAACCCGTAGAATACGTGGTTCCCGTCGTGATGTTGTATTTGAGATAATGTCCGGACGGCAAAACCAGATTGACGTTGGAGTTGGGAGTTCCAGACCCGCGCAACTCGATTGAAGAATTGAAAGAATGACTCCACCGCGGGCCAAGGTTGCCGACATTATCCGGAAGCGGAGCTTCGCCGTTGCCATTGCGCCGCTCGAAATAGTTGATCGTAAAATCCATTGAAGGGCCGAAGGGAGACGAGTGAGTGACCGGTATGTCCTCAAGCAACAGACCAGGCTCGACCGTTGAGAAGTCGTAGTCCGCCATCCCTTTTTTCGGAGGACATTTTCCGGTCTTGCATTGAGGCGGAGGAGGACCTTCATCGCCGACGCCATGAGTGCAATGACGTCCGAAAACCTGCTTCGTTTCTTCCTTGGTCAAAGGAACGTAAGAAGCGGGAACTTCCACACCATCTGGCACAATGACAATCCCTGACGCCTGCGAATCAATCGAATCGCGATCGACCCACCCGGATACCTTGAGATGGGTGTCATCGAGGTGGTATTTACCGTCTTTTGACTGGGTGAGGGCAGAATAGTGGCCGAAATTCCAATGGACGACACATGGCGTCACGTAGTCGTCATCTTTCCCCTTCCTGTAGGCATGAACCTTGCCGCCGTTCTCTTCACTGTGGGCTATCAATTCGAAAAGTGACAGACCTTCCTTGATGAACCGCGCCTTTTCCTCCGCATCGTGAACATCGGGGAATACCGGTTGCTGACCAAGTGGAATGCAGATCGCATTCAACGCGGTGAAACCGCAGAAGATGTTCTGTTCAGCCCGGTTTTCGAGATGCCAGAGTATCTGACGCGCGTCACTGAGAGCTTCAAATCCAGCCCCTCCAAGATTGGGTCTGGCTTCCCCCTCCTTGACCAATTCCCCGAGTCTAACGACTTTCCCCAGCGATATTTGCGATTGAAGCAGCTCGGCATAGACCAATTCCGCCTCCCGACCTTCCGCGCCTGATTCGAATTTCTTTCCGATTGACCATGCGGATTCCCAAGACTCTATCGCCTTGATGAACCAGCCCGTTACCCATTGCCGGTGAGCCTGTTCGGTCAGAAACGCGAATCTCAGGTTATCGTCCTTGATCGACTTGACTCCTTGATCAAGAGCGTCGATTGCATTCTTTTCGCGATTCTTCCCATTGTCCTTCATCACCCGGCTGACCCCAGCGACAAGATTTCGATTTTTGGAATCTTTAAGGCCCTTCGCCGCAATAGTGGGCGAACGCGCGAAAATTCTGCTGTTCACCACCTGTTCCTCGCTCGGATCATCTGATAATTCTTCGAATACGACCGGCATAACAGCAGGCGCTTTCTGGGCTTTCAGGTTGGCATCGCTCAATACTGGGTCGGGAGCGACCCAAGGTTGTGCGAATGCTTCTGGAATCGGATTGCCTGGTGCGGGGGAAACATCCATTTGTGAGACCTTTGAAAGTATAACAGGAGGCTCCTGTGCTAACGCGGGCGCGAAGATGTTCAACGCGTAACTAATGAAGGCCAATGCGGCGCACGGGCTGTGGAAAATAGATTCCTTTTGGAAAGTCATGATTTCTTTTTGTAAAAGTTTGGAAAGCTATGTTGACTGGATTTCAGAGTTGGACTGCTTCAGCCGGCCGCACCAGCGTGATTGATGGAGGGGTCGTATCAGGGCTACCAGAGGCATTATTGGTGCTCCGGGTAGGGTCGAGGGGAAAGGCGTCCAGATTGTCGTTAACTGTATCGCTATCTGAATCGGCAATCAAGGGATTGGTACCCCATCGTATTTCATCAACATTCGATATGCCGTCCCCATCACTATCCCAGGCAGTGTTTGAATATCCCGAGTTCCATTCGATTCCATCAGGAATTCCGTTGCCGTTGAGGTCGACGATCGTAGTACCCGCTCCCGAGTCGGGATCCAGCCAGTCGGGAATTCCGTCATGATCCGAATCACTGGAAGGAAACATCAAGCCTGGCGTGGCATTGGCATAGTTGCTAGGACTTGATTCCGGAAAGACCGCCAATGACGATTGCCCCAACTGACCGTAAAAGTTGGATCCCCAGGACCAGATTGATCCATCCTTTTTCACACCGAGAACATGTGTCCTTCCCCCACTTACAGACAAAGTCCCACTCATATTCAGCGCAGTATTGGGATTATTACTCGGGTAAATAACGGTTCCATCTGCAAATTGACCATCGTAAAACTCTCCGTATGTGGAGCCCCCGTAAATGTAGACCTGCCCGTAAACCCTAGTATTGCCATTTCGATCAACTCCGTAAACATTATATTGGTTTGAAACCGAGAACGACACTATCTGAGATAGCGGCGTTGAAGTGGCAAATTTGTAGTTCGGTATCGGTCCGTTTGCCTGCCCCCAAATGTAGATCATTCCACCTTTCGTCAGCGCATAGCTGCATAGGCTGCTACTGCCCACTGCCACCACTCCCGTCAGCGGAGTCACCGCAGAGATTTTGCACTGTACTGGAGTGCTGCTGCTTGTGTCCAGGCCATCTCCCAATCTTCCACCGCTGCCATAACCGACAGCGAAAACGGTTCCGTCATTTTTTAGGAATAACGTGTGCGCCCCTCCGGAAGCAACCTGGACGACATTGGTGATTGAATTAGAAAGGGTCGGGCTCTTCACGGGACTCACCGTATTGCCCAGACCCAGCTGGCCATTTGCGTTGCTTCCCCAGGCATATACATTCCCGGAGGTTGTGACCGCGAAGCTGGTATCCGGACCTGCTGCGATACTGGTTATGTTACTGGGAAGACCTGGAACAACCAATGGAGCGGTCTGATGGTTAAGGGTCCCGTCTCCCATCTGCCCAAAATTATTTGATCCCGAAGCCAGAATCTCTCCCGAAGATTTCAGGAACAAACAGTGGGTTCGGCCCACCGCTTGCACGACGTCGGTAATTAAGGAATTCAATCTTTCCGGGACCCGGCTCGAAAAAGCCCGAGTGGCGATGCCCAGCTTTTCATTCTCACCCCACCCAGATCCAAGAACCGACCCATTTTTATCAACGATGATCGTTGCGTCGTCCGATGCGACAACGGCCGCCACCCCGGGGTAGGTCGCTTCCACCACGGCACTGTTTGTCAATCCTGCTTTGGTGGCAACTGCCTTGATCGTTGCTCCATGGGGAATTCTTACCAACGTGTCTGGCGTAATGCTGGGCGAAGACACCGTCGGGGTCGAGCCATCAAGTGTGTAATAGACCGTAGTGGAGCTATCACCACAACGAACGCACACTGTGTCAACACGAGCAGGCGTGCCAGAAGCTGGGAAAAAATAGGCGGGTGCGGTGGTAGCCGGTTCAACGATCTGAATCTGAGCAACTGATGCCCCAGAAGTGGTGAGATAGTCAATAGAGTTTGATAAGGTGAGAGACACTGATTCGGACTGTTCCCACAAGGTATCAGGCACAGGACACAGCGATATATCCGAATAGGTGCCGCCTGCAGGAATCACAACGGAACTTGAATTGGCGTCGAGCGTGTAATCCGTTCCCAGTGTAGAAGACCCTCCCAAGCCATAACTCACGACCAATGGCATCGTGAGAGGTGTGGCAATTGAGACGCGAAAAACAGGGCGAGTGATGCCGCTTGCCTCCTGAACGGACGAAACCAAAGCGGTCACTGATACGAAACGTTGGAACGTTGTCGGGTTGGTACCGTCCAAATATTCCTGCAAATTGCTATGTCCATCACCGTCGGGGTCACCAGTGGCACTCTGACTAGCCGAACCAAAGTAGTTGATTTCCCATAGGTCGGCCATTTGGTTTGCGTCAGCATCCTTGTCGAACCGCAGCGCAAAAGTAGCCTTCAACTGGCCGACGCTGGCAAGGGCCTTGTTCGAGTCATCCGTAGCTGCCGAAGTCCAAGGGAAAATGAATGCCGGACCGGCCGGGTCCTGCGTACCGTTGACACTTCGCTCACCCGCCAGCCAAATAGGAGCGGCGGCGTTGAGTCGAGTATAAAACGGATCCGCAATCGCCTTGAGTTGTCCGACAAGCAAAACCCCATATTGAGCCTTTGCCTCAGGCGAGCCAGGAGCCGCCGGGGTCCAACTGGGGATGATTTTCGTCGGCCCAACAAGGTCGCCTTCAATTAAGTTTGCGGTCGTGGGGTTATAGACCCGCAAAGCATCCAGCGCACACTTCGCCATGTATTTGGCCTGGCCGATGTTCGCGACGGCGAGTGCCTGAGGAGTGCCACTTACCGGAGGCACGCTGCCCGCAGACCACCAATAAGGAGCAGGAGGAGGCGTGGCGTGAAGCACCAATGGAGAGCCTAAAATAGCGGATCCGAGCGCTATTCGGCCTATGGTTTTACAACGCGAAACCACGCGTGGAAGTAGGTTCATGGGGATTGAAAGGGTCAGTTGTAAATACCCATGGAGATATCTCCTTGGGATTGTTCGAGAACGACTTTGCCCTTGATAGCGAGCGTTGCGGTGCCCGGAGCTTGCAACGCACTCGCCTCAACAGTTCCTGACAAGACCGTCTTCACGGTCGCCGACGTCCCGATCACGGTGGTGTTCGCGCCCTGGCCGATGGCACCGGCACCGATGACAATCGAATTGCTGTCATTGTTATCCTTGCCTCTTGAACCGGCACCAATATAGATGCCATTGCTGGGAGTATTGAGAAGAGTGGTTCCATCCGCCTGATAGCTTCCTGCCCCCCAACCCATAAAAGTGTTGGATAGCCCGGTGGTGTTTCCAGAGCCTGCCCCACTTCCGATTGCGGTATTGTAGTTACCTGTGGAATTGGAATTGAGGGCACCACCTCCCAAGACAATATTGGCGCTGCCACTTCCATTGCCTTTTCCGACGCGAACGCCACTGATGTAGGAATCCAGGGCGACACCAAGCCCCCCGGCAACGGTGAGAGCACCGGAGGCGGAGGAGAAGGACGAGGTTGTCGAAGTGACATTGAGAGCACCTCCACTGGTGGTGGTGGCGACAGGATTGTTGTTCACGGTGATTGCGGGCGCATTCAACGTTCCATAGATCTGCGTCAATGAGGTGTAAGACGTTCCGATCACCGTCGTGTTCGCACCAAGACCGACAGCATTGGATCCGATCACGATCGAGTAGTCATCATTGTCATCCTTTCCTTTTGAGCCGGTACCAATGTAAATACTGTTATTCGGAATGAGCGCAGTCGCATTATCCGCCCGGTAGGCTCCCGCCTTATGACCAATAAATACGTTCCATGAGCCGGCCGTATTAGTGTAGCCCGCATAGGATCCAAACGCGCTGTTCCCACCGCCGGTATTATTCGAATAAAGCGACCGGTTCCCAGATCCCGTATTGTAGTTTCCTGAAGTATTATACCCCAGTGAATTGACTCCAAACGCACTGTTGTAGAAGCCACTTGTATTGCGAAGCAAGCCATTCACACCCACAGCCGTATTTTCGGCACCTGTGTTGGAATTCGTTGCCGCCAGCGTGCCTGCGCCCAGGGCTGTATTATACAGCCCGCTTCCTGCTCCATTCCCGATTGAAACCCCATCAATTATTTGATCAGCCGCTGACGGCAGAGCGGTGAGCAAAGCAACGATGCCAGGACAAGCGAGCAAAATGGATCTCTGTTTCATGATGAACTGTTATTTTGTGATTTTTTGTTCGGCTTCTGTAATTACGGCTTTCTCCGGCTACAGAACATCGAACTGTTATGGAGTAGTGACAGCTAATTTCAGGGCTGCAAGAATTTTATAGAGTGCCGATTTGGTGCCAACAGTTGTTTGAACCCCGAGCCTTTAATTCGAACTCTACGTAACTTTTTGGAAATGCGTGGGTTGATTTTCTTATGGCCGATTTTGGGACCTTGATTCCACCGCATTTTTTGCGAATCTCCACTCGAAAAAAATTCAAACCTGCCAGATTTCAGCAATTGAGCTCCGATTTGATCCAAGGGCTCGTGTGACATTTTTGGCACCAATCGACTTTTTTGCTTTGCATCATGCGCGGATAGTGCAGTTTGCGTGAATTCCATGATAGATGGGATTCAATCAAATAAAAACTATGTCAAACGATAACCGTATCTCACAAGAAATCACCGACGCCGTGAAAGCCCAGGTCCTTACGAAATTCCAAGAAATCAAGGATCTGCTACCCTTCCTCATCACCCTCACACCCGAGGAAAAGCGCGGCATCATCACCATCAGCACCGAGCGCGGCGCGATGGACGAGGCCTTCACTTCCGAGATGGCGGCGCATGCCGATCTGGTGCCGGCCTACGTGGACGCCGCTGAAATGGAACGCGACCGCGAACTGCGCGGCGACCTGCTGGAGATCCTGCAACGCTCGCGCGAACTCTGCGACGCGCTGGAGGACACGGCCCACGTGGCGGGCAGCGATGTCTTGCTCGGCTATCTCTCGTTCTATAACAGTGTGCAACAGGCGGCGAAACGCGGGGTGGCGGGATCGAAGGCGTTGATCGAGAACCTCAGCCGCTTTTTCCCACGGAGCCGTCGTGCGGTGGTGGTTCCCACGCCGTAATGGGTTTGGTGCAGGGAGGCTGAAAAACGAAGAACAGGCAGGAATGCCTGTATCACGCCTTGATGCGCAACTTGCTGATATTCAGAGGGTTGATGATCAACCAACCACCAAACTTTGGTCAAGCTTGACCAAAATTTGGTAAACACTGACCGATCCCGGGTAATCGTTCATGCTTTTTGGGTGAACGATTGCCCGGAAAAGGTGATCGGTGACCGAAAACGGGTGAAGGATCACCTTTGGGGCGTAAACGATCATGTTTTGCGGGTGATCGTTTGCCGATTTCCTGTGGACCCTGATGGAAAAAGGGTCGTGGTTTGGTTATTTCAAACGGATGTAACGTTTTCCGTCCGGAGCCAGCGGGGTGTTGTCGCGGACGCTGAGGGTGGTGGAGCTGTTGACCAGGGTGGTGGTGTGGTGGCTGCCGCTGTACCAGTCCAACAGGTTTGAAGAGACCTCAACAGTGTGACTTTGCAGACTCCAATCCGCGGATTTGCGGACGGTGAGAATGAGGTATTTCGAGCCATCGGCGGCAACGGTGGTGGTGGTGACGGCCGCAGGGAGTGACAGGTCGGAGGACGCGGGCGACGGGATGACCAAGGAGGCCAGCGAGGCGGGGCCTGAGGCTTTTTTGGATGTGGTCTTGAGGATGCCGGTGCCGCTCAGGCGGATGTCGAAGGGGCTCTCGTTCGCATCGTTGCTGGCGATGAGGAGGGTGGCAGATTGTTTGCCCTTGGAGGTGGGTTTGAAGCTGACGATGAGGTTCACGCTCGCTCCGGGCCGGAGGCTGGTGATGGTGGGGGTTTTCAGGGTGAAGGCAGACGAACCGCTGATGGAGAAGGAGAAGTTTTTCAGGACGCCCGTTCCGACGCTTTTGACGGTGAAGGATTTTTTGACGGTGCGTCCTTTTACAACGGAACCGAAGGCGGCCGCCGCGCCGTCGGAAAGCTCCCCACCGTCGGTGAGGAACACGGCGATTTCAGGGGCCTGGCGGGCGTTTCCGAATTCGTAGGCTCCTATGTCCACATAGGACTGCTGGACGCGGATGTAACCGGCCATGTCGAGTGGGAGGAACTCGCTGACATCGCCATCGAGGTCGATGTCCAGAACATCCTTGGGCAGGATGTTGGTGGCGTTGGAAAGGCGCGGATCTCTGGACGTGATGATGGCAGGGCTGCCGGATCGGGGGCGCAAGCCGTCGTCGGCCGTTCCGAATTTGTTGTCGGCACCATCCAGATCGGCCGCGTTTAAAAACAGCGGATCTGCGGTTAGGATTGTATCCGTAAGATTGCCGAGAAAAAGATCGCCACCCAGATCAGTGATCGAGCGGGAATCCGGCTGGTCCGCCGCCTTTACGATGTTAGGGGCGATGGTCGCCACCGTGGGATAGTTGACGGCGGAGTTTCTCAGAACGCCGTAGAGGATGACGTGGATCAGATTTTTGTGATCGAAATTGGCCGCTAAGGGATCGGAGTACCAAAAGATGTTATTGAGGATTCTGACGATTCCCCCGCAGGAGAGGGCTGCACCGAGGAAGCCATCAGCGACCCCATTATCCAGGAATGTGCAGTTTGCCACGACGAGGGAGTCGGAGTTCGCACTCGTGCCACCATGAATGGCACCGCCGCGGACGAGACTGGTGTTTTTCACGAAGACACAGTTCGCGAGGATCGATTTCCCCTTGGAGACATGGACGGCGCCGCCGCCACCCTTGCCGGTGCCGTCTGGCTCGATTTTTCCCGTGCCGCCTTCATTGCCGTTGAAATAACAGTTCGTCGCGTTGACCGCGCCGCCGCAGACCGCTCCGCCTGATGAAATTCCGGGTGCGCCTGTGGCAATTGATTCGTTGGCGAAAAAGCTGCAACCGGTGAGATTGACCACCTCACCGTAGATTGCTCCTCCCAAGGTCACAGGCTCCGGACTCATTGCCTTGGCCGAATTGTCTTCGAACACGCACTGGTCCGCCGTGACATTTCCCGAAATGGCTCCGCCGGTGGCCAGAGAGTTGCTGGTCTTGACTATATTGACCACGCTGATGTGGTTGCCGACAAACTGACAGTTGCTGGCGCGGACATTGCCCTTGATCGCACCACCACCGACCTTGCCGAGAGTGAGGTCATAGAGTGGAATCGAGTTGTTTTCAAAACGGCAGTTAGTGGCAATCACCTTTCCGGCATTATCTTCAACCATGATCGCGCCGCCGTTTTCCAACGCCCGGTTGTTTCTGAAGGTGCAGCTGTTGAGCGTCAGCGTTTTACCAGCGGTGACGTAACAGCCGCCACCTTCGTCGTATGATGCAACACGGGGATAGGCCCAGGAATCGGCACCGCTCGCGTGGCCTTTTTCCACAATGAGCCCGTCAAGGGTTGAGTTCTGGTTCGATACCACGACGTGGAGCGACCAATAGACATCCTCGCCCGCATCATCCCAGATCGCTCCTGACAGAATGGTGGGGTTCGCACCGGAATTGCGCTGGCTGGGGTTGGCTCCGGATCCGGCGAAACCACCGTAGATTTTCTGGCCTTTCAGCTCGAAGGACATTTCACGGTTGCCGTAATCTCCGGTCTCGCCGTCGTCGGGATAGTAAGTGCCCTTGGCGAGGTAGATCTGATCGCCGGATGCGGAATGGTCGAGCGCGTCGCGAAGGTATCGGTAAGCGTCTGACCAAGAGGTGCCTTTGCCGGTAGTGGCGACGGCACGGTTGACGTAAACGGTCTTCGCCTGGGCCGCGCCGGAGCCGAGGATCAGGCAGGCTATCAGGGCGGGCTTGGTAATTTTCCCGATTTTGGAAAACAACCCCGTGTTTCGATCCAACAGACTATTCTTTTCGGCATCGTGAAATTCAACCATGCCGGAGTGTTAGCATGCCAGTTTTCAGGCGGCAAACAATATCTGGGGCGGATTTGCCACAAACCCGGGTTGCAAATCGCCCGAACTATCCATGAGCGACCAGCTTCGGAATCGAGGCGAGCAGGCGTTTGGTGTAATCCGCTTCCGGGTGGTGGAAGACTTTTCCTGCCTCGCCGGATTCGACGATTTTCCCCTGATACATGACGGCGATGCGGTCGGCGATGTAGTGGACGACGCCGAGATCGTGGGAAATGAAGATCATGGTGAGGCCGAGGTCCTTTTGCAGGGATTTGATGAGATTGAGGATCTGCGACTGGATGGAAACATCGAGGGCGGAGACGGGTTCGTCGGCGATGATGAGCTTCGGCTCCGGGGCGAGGGCGCGGGCGATGGCGATGCGCTGGCGTTGGCCGCCGGAGAATTCGTGTGGGTATTTCCGCATGACTTTGGCGTCTAGGCCGACGGTGGCCATGAGGGTTTCCACGCGGGTGAAGAGGGCGTCGCCCTTGAGCTGCGGGTGGCGCTGGCGGACGGCTTCGGCGAGGGTGGAGAAGATCGTCATCCGCGGATTGAGGGAGGCGTAAGGGTCCTGAAAGACCATTTGGAAATCGAGCCGGCGGTGGCGGACTTCGGAGCCGGAGAGTTTCGACAAATCCTCGCCGTTGAGGATGATCGAACCGGAAGTCGAGCGGACGAGCTGCATGATGGTGCGGGAAAGCGTCGATTTCCCGCAGCCGGATTCGCCGACGAGGCCGAGGATTTCGCCTTTTTCAATCGAAAGCGTGACCCCGTCCACCGCACGGACGACGTGCCTGCCGGGCGAGAAGATCGAGCCGGTGCGCTGGCTAAAATGGGTGTGGAGATTCGTGATTTCCAGATATGACACGCCCGGGAGGATGCACGGATCGGGCCGGATCGCACGGGTTTTTTCCATGGGCGGTGTTGTTGGGAAAATGGTGTGTGGGAATCTGGTTCTGCGGCCGGCTTCCCTCCGTCTAGCAAAATATCCGCGGCGTTACAGCAGATTGGGCTGGCGTGGAGTCGGATTTCCCCATACCAGCGGCACTCAATATCTGCGAGATCGGCCTCAGCCGTATCCGCCGCACAACCGTCTGATAGGCTTATGAAACTGATCGCTCTGCTCACCACGCTTCTAGGAATGTCCTTCCCGCTCCATGCGGAAACATCCGCGGGACGAGGGACTCTCGCGGATGAGTTTCTCAAAACGCCGCGGTCCTCACTGCTGCGGCGGAGCGCGGAACAAGCCGTCTATCTTTACGCCACGGCGAAGGTAAAAGAAGGGGGCCGTGGGGACGGGATGGTCAGGCTCCGCTATCCAGAACTCAGCCCGGTGACATTCCTATTGGAGAGTTTTCCTGACAATTTGATCAATGTGCCCGTCAAGGTGATACTTCCAGCAGGTGTGACGGAGGCCAGTTTGATTTTACGGTTCGGGATGACAGCAAGGTCAATTTAACGAGAACGACCGGCATTTCACTGAGGCTCGGTGACTATGTGTTTGGCAGCGTACCGATCACGGTACTGGACGACGAGAAGGCCCCTAAGTTGACGCTCGCCGTGCCGAAGAACATCGCCGAGGGCGCCGCGAAATCCATTGGCCACATCAAGCTGGATGGCCCCGTGGATGTGGACGTGCTCGTGAAACTGGGCCAAAACCCGAAAGGTCGGGTGAATTGCCCCAAAAATGTCGTCATTCGCGCGAGGAAAACTACGGGTGAATTCAAAATCGGTGCCGTGGATGATGGCGCGATCAATGGCGATGCCGCCATCACCATCGCCGCGAGTGCGGCGGGGATTTCCACCTCCTCCGCGCGGACCCTCGTGGTGGACAACGAACCCCTCAACCTTCGCCTGAAACTCCCCGCGGAAGTGGTGGAGGGGACCGCCGCCACAGGCAGCGTGGAACTGAGTGGCCGGATAACCAAGGCACTCACGGTCACCTTGAAAAATGGCGATCCATCGCGCCTCGGCATGCCCACGACCGTGACGATCCCGGCAGGTCATTCATCAGCCTCCTTCGACCTCATTGCGAAGGATAGATTTGAGAATGTCTCCGTCACGAATGTTTCCATCCAGGCGACGGCTCCGAAGTTTACCAAAGCCACCGGGAAAACGAGAGTGCGTGAAATCGTGGTGACCTTGCGCGTGAAATCCCTGGATCTTGCTACCAACGACTTATTGTGGGATGCGCAGAGGCAGGTCATCTATGCCAGCGTTCCTGCGAGTGCGGGAGAGCCCTGCGGAAATCACGTCGTCGCGATCAATCCGGCGACACGAACAATCACCGCGAGCCTTGCCGTGAACCAAGGCCCTGGCCAGCTCGCCATCACCAGCGGCGGGGAATACCTCTACGTCGCGCGGAACGGCAATGGCTCGATTTTAAAAATCGCGTTGTCCTCATTCACCGAGAGCCAAAATTTCGCCGTTGGCGCAGATCCGTATTATGGAACGCTCTACGCCGAAGACATTTGCACGGTCGCCGGGCAACCGGACTTACTCGTCGTTGCCCAGTATCGCAAAGGAGTCTCGCCGCGCCACAACAGGGTGGTGGTTTACGACAACGGCGTGGCCCGCGCGGTGAAAACCCGGGATCACACGGGCAGCAATGCGATCGAGCCATCAGCGGATCCCAACATTTTCTTCGGCTATAACACGGAGAGTTCAGAGTTTGGTTTCCGCCGGATTCAGCTCAATGCCACGGGTTTGACTGAGCTCAGCGTGAACGAGACCCTGCTGGACGGATACAATCTGGACATCCGCTCCGATGGTGACCGCGTCTATTCCACCAATGGAGTCGCTCTGGACGGTAAGCTGTCCGCGATCCGGGGGAGTTTTCCGCTCCCGAGCTCCACCAACCTTGTTTGCCCGGACCAAGCCACGAACCGGGTTTATTTCATGGAAGCGAGAGAATCCTATAGCGATCAATACGCCCGTATTGTCGCCTACGATCCTGTCACTTTTCTGCCCGTCCACGGTGTCACCCTTCCCCAGCTAGCGGAATCTCCGGGCAGCTTCATCCGCTGGGGTGACTCCGGGCTGGCCTATCGAACTGCGGGGACTGTTGTGTTTGTCACCGATAAGGAGCTGGTGCCCAGCGGTCCGCCGGCGGACCTCTCTGTGACGGTTCAAGCCGCGCCGAATCCAGCCACCGTTAGCGGCAAGCTCATCTACACCATCAACGTCACGAATGCCGGACCGAATGCCGCTGCGAATGTTGTGGTCAACGCCGCCCTTTCTCCGCGCCAGAGTGTTTTCAGCACCAGCGCGACAAAAGGCAGCCGATTGGTATCCGGACTGAACGTTTCACTCACACTTGCCAGCCTCGCCGCCGGCGCGACTGAGACGCCCACGGTTGTCTCCACGCCACAATCCGCCGGATCTCTCATTTGCACCACGGGCGTCTCATCTGAGGCCGTCGATCCAAACAGCGCTAACAACGCCGGATTCAAGCTCGTCAGCGTCGGCTTCCAAACCGCTATCAACAAAGTGAACGAGCTGAACCTAGCAGCAAACGACATCGTCGCTGATCCCAAGCGAAAGCTTCTCTGGGCCAGCATCCCCGGCACCGAGGCCGCGCCACTTGGCAAATCCGTCGTCTCCATCGATCCGCTCACCGGCCTCGTCTCCGATCCACTACCCATCAACGCCAACCCCAACCCCGGGTCCATGGCCCTTTCTGCAAACGGCCGCTACCTTTACATCGGTCTTGCGGATGCCCCCGAGGTCCACCGCATCGATCTGGACACTGTCGGTTACCCTGCGGTCCGCATTCCCCTCGGACTCAGCCAGTGGGGTAGTGCAAATTACGCTCAGGACATCAAGGTGCTCGAGGGTGATGGCACCAGTTTCATTTTTGCCGGCAGTGGCGATCACGCCGCGGCCATTTTCGACGGGACTGTCAGACGCCCGGACAGGACCTCCATCTATTCGGTCGATAGCCTCGCCCGCACCGGCACCTCCGGGGTATTCATCGGCTATGACAACTATACCTCGGGCTTCGAACTCACCCGCCTCTCCGCCACCGCCACCGGGGTTTCTACTCTTTTGAAATTCTCCAACGTCGTGAGCAACTACGGTGTGACAATCGCCGGAGACGGGAACTTCGTGCTCTCCTCAAATGGCCGCCTCGGCGACAGCCGCACCCTCACGCTCATTGCCGACCTTGCTGTCAGCGGCAAGCCATGTGTGGACGCCGCGAACCAGCGTGTTTACATGGCCTCTGGCGGTTCCTTGCTCGCTTACCAGACCGCGACCGGCAATCCTGCTGGCACCTTTGCCCTCCGTTCCGCCGGCTCCAGCGATTGGCCGCAACAATGCATCCGCTGGGGGACCGACGGCCTTGCGGTGCTAGGAAATGATGGGAAAATCGCCATCGCCCGGTGGTCGCTCGCGGTTCCGGCAGCCCCCCCCCGCAGCCCGGGCTTTGCTTGCGGCTGCCGCCATTGCCCCGGTGGATCCGAAGCTCGATTCGGAGGGGGACGGCCTGTCTGACAGCATCGAATACCTTTTCGGCACCTCGCCCACCGCTTTCACCGCCCAACCTCTGAGGCTCACCAGCCTCCCCACTGCGGGCGATGCCACCCTCCACCTCAGCTTTTCCCGACGGGCGGGAATTACCCGGCCTGCTTACACTTACCAGACCGGCGGAGATCTCCTCCAGTGGAATACCAACGAGAACGTCACCGAAATCGTGCTTTCATCCCAGATCACCGACGGCGTCGCCACCGAAACGATTGATGCCGCCATTCTGGTTCCGAAAGCGGATGCCAACTTCGTCCGCATCCTCTGGCAGCCTTGAATTGGCTGGATTTTCCGGGCGAAATTTCCACTCCAGCGCTGGTGGGGCGGGTAATTGAATCAAATTCAAGAGACAAGATTGCGCCCGGGGAGCTTTTAAGCGACAAGAAGTCGCCCCACATGACCCAGCTTTTGATTGAACCCGCTCGTCGCACCGGTTGTGACGACATCCCCGCTCTGACCGAAGTCCTGCGCTCCGCAGCCCAACGCCAGCGATCGCCGATCGATGACGTGCTCGACGCGGGCGTAGTGGACGAGGAGCGCTACATGCGGGAACTGGCGCATGACCTTGGGATTGAGTGGCTTGACGTGATCCCGATGGCGGAAGTCCCACTGCCGCTGCGGGAGGCTTGCGGGCCGAGGCTGGCGCTGAGGCATCGCTTGCTGCCGGTGGCCATTGAGGGAGAGGGCGACCACAAGCGTCTGAAACTCTGCACGTTTGATCCCTTCAACCTCATTTCCCGTCAGGCCGCTGCGCAGGAGCTGGCGCTGCCGATCAACTGGTGCATGGCTTCCAGAAAACGCCTGCACGAAGCGCTGCGGCGTTTGTATGGTGTGGGTGCTGATACGTTTGAGCAGATTCTCGAAGGCCGCGATTTCGACTACGACCACCTCGAAGGCGGCGAGGATGAGGCGAACGTGATCGACCAGGACGACGACGAGGAAGCCTCCGTCGTCAAGTTCGTCAACCAGATCATCCGCGAAGCGCTCGACCAGCGTGCGACCGATATTCACGTCGAGCCGCTCAGCACCAACCTCCGCATCCGCTATCGGATCGACGGCCGTTTGATCGAAGTCGCCGTGCCGGAAAACATTAAGGCGCTGCAAAGCTCGGTCATTGCCCGTTTGAAAATCATGGCCCGCCTCGACATTGCCGAGCGCCGCGTGCCGCAGGACGGACGGATCAACCTTCAGTTCGAAGGCGCGACCATCGACGTCCGGGTTGCCACGGTCCCGACCGTCGAAGGCGAGAGCGTTTCCCTGCGTCTCCTCAACCAGGAGAAATTCAACCTCGCCAAGCTGGGGATGGAGTCGTTCGTCCAGAAAAAGATCGAGACGCTGCTCCACCTGCCCAACGGAATCATCCTGATCACCGGCCCGACAGGATCGGGTAAATCGACTTCGCTTTACTCCTTCCTCACTGAGGTGAACCACCCCGAGCGGCGCATTGTCACCGTTGAGGACCCGGTGGAAAACAAGCTCGTCGGAGTCATGCAGATCGCCGTGAAAAACGAGATCGGCCTGACCTTCGCCACCGCGCTGCGCTCCATTCTGCGGGCCGACCCGAACATCGTGATGATCGGGGAAATCCGGGACCTCGAGACCGCGGAAATCGCCATCCGCGCCTCGCTAACGGGTCACTTGGTTTTCTCCACCCTCCACACCAACGACGCGATGGGCGGCATCAGCCGTCTTGTGGACATGGGCGTGGAGCCATTCCTCGTCTCCGCCGCCGTCCGCGCCTTCCTCGCCCAGCGTCTCGTTAGAAAACTCTGCCCGACCTGCAAGGTGCCGCGCGAAGTCAGCGATCAGGATCGCCGTGATCTGGGAATTCCGCTTCACATTCCGGGCCAGGCGTATTCGCCGAAAGGTTGCGACCGCTGCCGCAACACCGGCTTCTCCGGCCGTCTCGCCATTTACGAAATCATCCTCATCACCCAGCCGATGCAGGAACTCGTCGCCCACCGCGCGCAGGCCAACGACCTCCGCGCCCAAGCTGTGAAAGACGGCTACATCCCGATGCGCGAATACGGCTGGTATAAAGTGATGAAGGGCGAAACCACCATTGAGGAAGTCATTTCCGTCACCTCCTCCGACATCGGCGGTGGCGAATGAATCTGAGATCTCAAATTTGAAATTTCAAATCCACGATGCCTCTCTTCGCCTACAAAGCCCTCGCTTCCAACGGTTCCGTCACCACTGGGGAAATCGACGCGACAGACCGCCCCGAGGCGCTGCGCATGCTCGACAAGAAGGGCCTGCAACCGGTCAACCTGAAGGAAACCTCCGGCGCGGTTTCCGCGAAAAAAACCAATGGCACCGCCAAGGCGAAAGCGGACGATGCCAAGGCGGCGAAGACGAAAGTAGAGACCAAGGAAACCGCGATCCCGGACGGACCTATCAAACTGAAGCGCGCGGAAGTCGTGCTCTTCACCGAGGAGCTTTCCGACATGCTCAGCGCCGGCCTCCAGCTCGAGCCCGCGCTCAAGTCGATGGAAAACCGCCAGGAACTCGGCAACCTCAAGGCCGTGTCCTTCAAGATCCGCCAGATCGTTAGAGATGGCGTCAATTTCTCCGTCGCCCTGAAAAAAGTGAGCCCCAGCTTCGGCCCGCTCTATTGCTCGCTCGCCGCAGCCGGTGAGGCATCCGGCGCGCTCGATGACATTCTCAAGCGCCAGGCGCACTATCTGAAAACCCTCGCCGAGCTCCAGGCGCGCCTCATCCTCGCGATGATCTATCCGGCCTTCCTCGTCGTGGCGGGCATCGGCGTTTCCATCGTTTTCGTCACCACCCTCATCCCGCAGCTCACAGCCCTGATCAAGAGCAGCGGCGGGGAAATCCCGTTAGGCGCGGCCATCCTCATCTGGACGTCCAATTTCCTCAGCAAATGGTGGATCGTCATCGTGCTCACACTCGTCGCCTCGTTCATCTTCTTCAAGGCATGGAAGGACAACGACGCCAACAAGCCCGCGTGGGACCGCATCAAGCTGCGGCTCCCGCTCATCGGCCCGGTCATCACCAGCCGCTTCTACGTCCAGTTCCTGGAAACCATGGCGAACCTCGTCGGCAACGGCCTGCCGCTTCTCCGCGCGCTCGAACTCTCCCGCGACGCCACCGACAACCGCTCGCTCCGCGCCGAGCTGAACAAGGTGATCGACCAAGTCGGCGACGGACGTTCGTTTTCCAAAGCCCTCATCCGCAACGGGGCATTCCCTCCCCTGCTCATCGACATGATTTCCGTCGGCGAGCAGACCGGAAAAATCGACCAATCCCTGCGCCGCGCCGCCGAGCGCTACGACAAGGAGCTCGACAAGGACCTGCAGCGCATCATGGCCCTCGTCATGCCCGTCGTACTCATCATCATGGCCGGCCTCATCGGCACCATGGCCTATCTGATGATCACCTCGATCTTCCAGACGATGTCGAAGATGAAGTGAGCGGCATCGGCCGATCAGCCTATTGAAACAATCCGGCTCAGGAGCCAGTATCAGCTCACAAATCATGGATACATCGCTCGACCGCCGCCGTTTCATGTGGACCACCGGAGCCGCAGGCATCGCGCTCGCCACTTCCGCCCGCTCCTTCGCCCAGGCACCCGCCGTTTCTCCCAACTCGAAACTGCGAGTGCTCTCCATCGGAGTCATCGGCACCATCGGCGCGGAAGACCGCCATCAGGTCGCTGCCCACCCATCGGTGGAAATCGCCGGGCTCTGCGATGTGGACTCCGAATCCCTTGCCAAGGCCGCGTCTGAGCATCCCGGCGCCTTCACCTGCAAGGACTACCGCGAGGCGTTTTCAAAATTCGGCCACAAGTTCGACGCCGTCATCGTCTCCACACCGGACCACAGCCATGCGCCAATCATGCTCACCGCGCTGGCTAACAATAAACACGTCTACGGCCAGAAGCCGCTCGTCCATCAGCTCGAGGAGCTGGCGATGATGGAAAAGGCCATCGCCGCGAAACCCCATCTCATCACCCAAGTCGGCAACCAGCGCATGGTTTTCCCCGGCCGCCGCGCCGCCGTGGAAATCATGCGCAGCGGAGTGCTCGGAAAAGCCGTCGAAGCCCACGTCTGGGTGAATTCTCCTAACGACCGGTTCTATTTCAACCTCGACCGCCTCGTCGAGGAGCCCACCCCACCGCCTGCGAATCTCGATTGGGACCTCTGGCTCTGCGCCACCGAAAAGATGCCCTATCGGGAAGGCATCGCCCCCAAAGTCTGGCGTTCGTGGTGGGACTACGGCAGTAACGGCCTCGGCGATTGGGGTTGCCACGTGCTCGACGTCATTTTCTACGGCTACGACGAATTGATCACCCCCTTCGCCGTGCAGACCAACTGCGTGAAGGCTGAAAACCCGCTGTTCCACTCCCATCCTTGCAACGCGACCGTCAACTACACGGTGAACTCCGACAAATTCGCCCGTAAGGTTTTCCCGATCCATTACAGCGACTCCGCCCAATCCGTCTCGCGCGCCGCCATCGGCCTGCCTCCCGGAAATTTCGCCGATAGCAACATGACCGTCGTCGTCTGCGAGGGCGGAGTTCTCACGCTAACAGCCGGCGGTTTCATCGAAGTCTGGCGCGACGGCAAGCTTACCAAAGGCCTCGAAATGCCCGGCCTGCCCGAATTCGCCCCGCTCAACCACTGGCACGCCTGGGTGGACAACTGCCTCGGCATCAAAACCGAACTCCGCAGCCCGTTCAAGGACGCCATCCGCATGACCGAAGCCGCCATCCTGGCCGTCAAAGCCACCCGCTTCCCTAACCGAGAGCTGCTATGGGACAAGGCGACCCTCAGTTTCACCAATCACACGGAAGCTACGAAAACCATCGTCCGCCGCCAATACCGCGAGGGTTTCGCGCCGCCGGTGGTGGCGTGATGCTTTAAAAAAGTCCTGCGCTCGCAATTTGAGCGTGTTGAGGTATTGTCACCAATTGAATTTGTTTGAGTTGAAAAATAAATCTGTGGTTATTTTCCTTCGAGCTTCTTGAGATAGGTGGCAGGGTCCTTGTCGAATTTCGGTTTGCACTTCTTGCCGCACAATTTGATTTCCTCGCCCTCATGGGTGAAGACGAACGCATCGCCCATCCCGCGGAGTTTCTCGTCGGAGACAATGCAGGTATCGAGCTTGTAGGGTTTCACCGCTTCTTTTTTCTCCTCGGGCTTCACTTCCTTTACAGGTGGCTTGGCTTCATCGGCGAAGACACTGGAAACATTCCCCGTGACAAATGCGGACACGATGACAGCGGTGAGAATGCTTTTTGTTTTCACGATCGATGAGGTTTGCGGTTCAGATCGGATTTTCACTGCCTCTTCAAGTTATGCCTCCGCCGGGCTCAAAAACCCTCTAAATTTTCAAACAATTTCCCCGTCCGCAAAATACCCCTTGACCCTGTATCTTACTACAAGGATTAAGGTGATGCCGTGAAAGAGAAAACACCACCAACATGGACACGCGCCGCCCTGGCCAAAGCGGCGGACGTGGGCGCGGAAACCCTGCGTTTCTACGAGCAAAAAGGCCTCATCGAAGAACCACAACGCAGTGCTGCCGGATACCGCCTGTATCGTGACAGCGATCTGGAGCGGCTGCAATTCATCCGCCGCTCGCAGGATCTGGGGTTCAGCCTGCAGGACATCAAGCAGATCCTCGATCTGACAAACAACATCCGGACGCCTCGGAAAAAAGTTCGCGACTTTGCGGAAGCACGCCTATCAGTCATCCGGCGCAAAATCAGCGACTTGCGCGCCATGGAGAGTGCTTTGGGAAACCTCGTCGCGCGATGTGATGGAAAAGGCGCTTTGAAAGGATGTCCCATCGCTGAATTCATCGGAGGCCACAATTCAAACGAAAACCAATGCCATGAGTGATTGCTGCAAACCCACGACACCCGAGCCGGAACAGAAAAAATCCTGCTGCCACACCGAGCCGGAGCCCAAAAAGGAAGTCGCTTCCTCCTGCTGCCATGCCGGACATCACCATCACGACGCCGATGTGAAACCCACGTCCGGCGCGAAATACTTCTGCCCCATGTGCCCAGGCGTGGAATCCGACAAACCCGGCGACTGCCCGAAATGCGGCATGGCCCTTGATCGGAATCCCGCGTGGAAACCCGCCGCCGTCACGGTTTACACCTGCCCGATGCATCCTGAGATCGAACAGGACCATCCCGGCGATTGCCCGAAATGCGGCATGGCGCTCGAACCCAAAACCGTGCAACCCGCCGCCGACTCGGATGAAAACCACGAACTGATTTCCCTAACACGCAAGCTCTGGATCAGCTCCGCGCTGGCGCTGCCGGTGTTCATCCTCGCGATGGGTGAAATGATTCCCGCACTTCGGGTGCGTGACTGGATGCCGGAGAAAACCTTCGGCTGGGCGCAGATGATCCTTGCCACTGCGGCCATCGCCGGACCCGGCGGATTCATTTTCATTAGGGCGTGGCGGTCGCTTCTCCACAAAAGCCTCAACATGTTCACGCTGATCTCGCTCGGCGTCGGCGCGGCGTGGATCTACAGCACGGTCGCCGTATTGATGCCCCATCTTTTTCCCCATTCACTGGGGCACGGCGGCCATGTCGCCCTCTACTTCGAGGCGGCGGCGGTCATTGTCGCACTCGTGATTCTCGGTCAATGGATGGAAGCACGCGCCCGCAGCAAAACCGGCCAAGCCGTCCAGGCGCTGCTCGGCCTCGCCGCAAAAACCGCGCGCCGCGTGGCTGATGGCCGCGAGGATGACATCCCGCTCGATGACGTGAAAATCGGTGATCTGCTCCGCGTCCGCCCCGGCGAGAAAATCCCGCTCGATGGCGTGATCACCGAGGGCGGCAGCACCGTGGACGAATCCATGATCACCGGCGAACCGCTTCCTGTTGGCAAAACGGCCGGCGACCGAGTGGTTGGTGCGACACTCAACCAGACCGGTGCGTTTCTCATGCGTGCCGACAAAATTGGAGCCGACACCTTGCTCTCACAGATCGTGCAAATGGTCGCCGATGCCCAACGCAGCCGCGCGCCGATCCAGCGCATCGCCGATCGGGTGGCCGGCTGGTTTGTCCCCGCCGTCGTGCTTGCGTCCGTCCTCACGTTCATCGGCTGGATGCTGTGGGGGCCGGACCCACGTCTCGCCTACGCCATTTCCAACAGCGTGGCAGTGCTTATCATCGCTTGTCCCTGCGCACTCGGATTGGCCACGCCCATGTCCATCATGGTTGGCGTTGGAAAGGGAGCCCAACTCGGGGTGCTCGTCCGTGAAGCCGCCGCTTTGGAGCAGGCGGAGAAGATCACCCACCTGATCACCGACAAAACCGGCACACTCACCGAAGGTCGTCCCGTTGCAAAGGAAATCATCGCCGCCACACCCGGCAACGAAGATCACATTCTAACACTCGCCGCCGCGCTTGAAAAATTAAGCGAGCACCCGCTGGCCCATGCCATCGTCGTCCGCGCGGAGGAAAAAGGCCTGCCGCCCGTGAATGTGGAAGATTTCAGCTCCGTCACCGGCGCGGGAGTGATGGGGAAAATCGATGGCAAGCTCGTTCGTGCGGGCAAACGCGCGTGGCTGGAAAGCGAAGGCATCGCGATTCCAGAAAACCTCGCCTCCACCGCCCTATCACTTCAGGAAAAGGCCCACACCGTGATCTGGATCGCCGAAGATTCCACTGTCAGTGGCTTCATCGCTGTCGCCGATCCAATCAAGGCCTCGACCCAGGAAGCCGTTCAAGCGCTTCACACCATGGGCCTGAAACTCGTCATGCTCACCGGTGACAATCCGCAGACCGCTCAATCCGTCGGCAAACAACTCGGCATCGATGACATCCGCGCCGATCTATCACCCGCTGACAAGCTAGCCATCGTCCGCGAAATGCGGTCGAAAGGTGCGATTGTCGGGATGGCGGGCGACGGCATCAACGACGCCCCCGCCCTCGCCGAAGCCGATGTGGGGATCGCGATGGGCACCGGCACAGACGTGGCCATCCACAGCGCGGGGCTCACACTCGTCAAAGGTGACCTACGCGGCATCGTGCGCGCACTCGGCCTGAGCCGCGAAGTCATGCGGAACATCCGTCAGAACCTGTTTTTCGCCTTCATTTACAACGCGGTTGGTATCCCGCTGGCGGCCGGCGTTCTCTATCCACTCACCGGCTGGTTGCTCAATCCGATGGTCGCCGGCGCGGCGATGGCACTCAGTAGTGTTTCCGTGATTGGAAACGCCCTCCGCCTCCGGAACCGCACGATCTAGCACACTTACCGGAAAAACCCATCAAGCCACGGCGCGATGCGGCCAGCCATGTCTGCGGCGAACCATGCGGCGAAGGCTCCGGTGATGACGTCCATCGTGTAGTGCGCTCGCAGCACGAGCACAATTGTGGCCTCGCCGAGCGCCACACAAACGGCGATGGCACCTACCCACCATGGAGCCATGTGGCAGATCTCGATCGCACCTAACACCGCAAGCGCCGTGTGGCCGGAAAAGAAAAAATCGTTGCCGACATCGTATGTCACCAGAACCGTCGGAAACCCTGGATTCCGCCAGATGATGCCCGGCGGCGGTGGCAGTGTGCAGCAGAGTTGGGAAATCTGGCGCAGGCTGAAGACGATGAGGATGCCGAGAAACGGCGCGAAACTTTTTCCAAAGATCGCCGCTGCGATGAGCGACAGGCCGAGCACGTCGATGCAGAACGAACTGATGACGAGCGCGCGGTTTGCGGCCTTTTCATGCGTGCTGAAATAACGGTGCCAGCCCGCGGTCAGCCGGTGCACGCCATCACCGATGCTCTCCATGTCATCGCTTTTGGATGCGATGAGTTTCTGCGTCCAGAACCAGATGACGAGTGCTACGACAATGGCAGCGATGCGCAGAAGGATGAGTGTCATGAGATTTCGGTGCCGGTGGGGTTGATGCGACGTCCGGCCTTGGTGGATTCCAACATCGCCTCCATCTGTCTCCGGACTTCCACAGTGAGCGGATCGTGTTCCTGTGATTTGTCCCGCGTGGCGCTGACTTCGATGGCGTCGCCGACCGTGATGATCGCGCGGATCGGCGCGTGGGCACGGGCAACGTCGGTAAGATCCTCCTCGTAGCGTTCCACGGTTTCAAGGATGCGCTCGGGCGTCGGATTTTCGATGTAGTCGCCGGTGTAACAATGGAGCTGTTGGACGAGATAACAATCGGCGAGATGCCGCCAGCGTGCGGCACGGTCCGATTCAGTTAGCTCACCCGTCACCATCTCCGGCAGAATCGCGGAGCGCAGGCGTTTCACCCGGGCCATCACGTCGCCATCGTGGCGGGAGGCGCACCACTGGATTTCGAGAGGCGTGAGCAGGTGATCGATCATCCGCTGCAACCGCTCGCGGAAAGTGCCCGTCTGCGGCGAGTGGAAGTATTCGATTTCCTTGAGCGACAGCAAACCATCGCCGACTTTCTGGATTCTCTCGCGGAGCGGAAGCTGGGCCTGCGACTGCCAAGAGAAACGGCGTTCGATTTCCTCAATCACCGGCGTGACGGTCTTTTGCAGATCGCCCTCGAAAAAGTAGCGGATGAAGACCGGGTGAACGACGACTTTTCCCTCCTTGCGCTGCTTCGCCGCCGTCCGCGCCATGAAGGCCGGACCTTCCATGAAATTCACCAGACGGTCGTTGCCGCGCGTGATGATGCCCTCGGCGAAAATGACTAACGGAAATCTTCCATCCGCCACGATCTTGACCGCGCACTTGAGCGACTCCCGATCCATGCCCTCCCGATAGACGCTGAATCCACCCATGCGCGGCAGCAGGAAACGCTGGATCTTGCTGGTCATGAACACATGCCAGCTTGCGATGACGTTGAACGGCCTCTTCACTTCGGCGGCGAGGAAATCGAGCACCATCGGATCGCAGGGGCGGCAGTGGTTTCCCACGATCATGATGCCATGGCCCGCATCGAGCGAGGCCCGCAGTTTTTCCGCGCCGACGCACTCGACCGCGGTGATGCCGAATTCATTGCGCAGGTTGCGCGGCAGGAGCCGCCGCACTACCCAGTGCCAGAAGCGGCTGAAGCGCGGTGGGATGAAGGTGTAGGGCTTGTCGATGACGACGCTTTGCATGTTCGTGGAATGTTAGCGGTTTTTCCAACGGGCGAACATTTCCGGCACGGCCTGCGGACGCGACCAAGTGACGAAAAGACCGGCCAGTCCCGCGACCGCGCCGCAGACCCAGAAAATCTGGCCGTAGCTGAAATGCAGGGTGGAAGCCAATTGGTTCTGCGTGATGGCCGCGGCGGCGATGCCGACCCATGAGAGCCAGCTAACAGCACCCTGGACCGCGCCTTTTGTTTGCGCTGACGGGCGGTGTTGGAGAACGGAAACGATCGGCACGATGAACAGTCCGCCGCCCAGTCCTAACAATCCGAGCGCTCCGGCGAAAAGCGGTTTCGTGATTCCCGGCCAGCCGAGATAGACACTCGCCAGTGCCATCAATCCGGCACCGATCGGAATTAAACCGTATTCGATCCGGCCTCGTGAGAGCCTGCCAGCCAGCATGCTGCCGATGCCGATGCCCAGGCTCAGCGCTGCTTGAAGCGAGGCTTGTTCCGTGGGTTTCAGGTGGAAAACCTTTTGCGCGAATAGCGCGAGATTGATCTGTATCAGCGTGGCGACGAAGAAGAACGCGGTGTTTCCCCAGTTCGCCCGCCACAGGTCGCGGTCGGCTTTCATCACGCTGAGGTTGTTCCAAATCTCGCCGATGATGTTGGGGTTGAATTTCTTCGTTGGATCGGCGGCGGGCACTTTGGCAATGCCGATGCTGGTGATCAAACCGACGGCCGCGAGTCCGGCTAACAAAACTCCCGACCACATCTCGCGGTGCGCCAGTGCTTCGGCCAACCAGCCACCGGCGAAGGTTCCCAGAATGATGCCGATGAAGGTGAGCAGCTCGAGGATTCCATTTCCGGCAGACAGCTTCGAGGTCGGCAGGACTTCGGGCATGATGCCATATTTCGCCGGGGCGAAGATGGTACTGTGAACTCCCATCAGGCAGATCGCGGCAAGCTGGAGTGATTGGTGTTCCAGCTTCAGCGCGAATGCGGCGAACAGCATGATGCCGATTTCACCGGCCTTCACGCCGATCATCACCGAGCGCTTGCTGAATCTATCCGCCATCCATCCACCGACGGTGGCGAAAAGCAGGAACGGCACGGCGAACAACAGCGAAGCGTGGCCCGCGAAGCTTTCCTTGTCGGTCTCGCTGAGAGTGACGGAGGCGAGCACGGGAAAGATGACCAACCAGCGAAGCGCGTTGTCGGAGAACGCGCCCTGGAACTGGGTGAACATCAGGTTCCAGAAACCGCGCGGCCAGGATTTGGATGATTCGTCGGACATGTCAGTGGGCGGGTGGGCAGATTTTTTTCAGGATGAAATGAGTGGGCACAAAGACGATGCCGATCAGGGCCGAGATCCATGCTCCTAGATAAGCCAGCGGAGGCAAGAGCGTTTGCGGCTTCGCATCATCCATGCCGAAAACGTAATTCACGTTTCGCGGCAGTTTCGGATCGGCGAGCACGGCACCGGCGGGAGGCAGGAGGAAATAGGCGATGAGGCAGAGCGCGATGCAGATCACCGTCCATCCTAACAGTCCGCGCTTGTCGTAGCCGAGCCTGCGGACCAGATAGAAAAGCAGGAAGGGCAGCCAGCCGTGGAAGAGCGAGAGACCGCGCAGGAAGAGCGAGCGGTCCGCATCGAACATGTAGGCGGTCATGCCCGTCATTTTCCCGCCGAAGAGCTGGAAAAGGAAATCCGCGCACCAAAGCGCCTGCGGAATCAGGATGCCGACGGCGGGCAGCGAGACAAGCAGCGCGTTTTCCTTCCAGATGCCGACGAGCGTGAGCAGCAGCGCCACGTCGCAGAAGTAGAGGAAATTCGTGGGGCCGTAGTTGATCCAGTAAACGGGGATCATGACGGCGAGGAATCCGGTGTAGGCGATCTTGAGCCAGAGCGGAATGCGCGGGGAGGTTTCAGTTTTCATTCGGTGGAGCGGGGTTGGTTACGGTCCTGTTCTAGCAAACAACCCGCCGGGAGCGTTAATTGAATCTTTCAATGCCAGTATCGACTGATTCAATAGACGAAACGAGAGCGCCCGTCCATGAACATCCACCACCTCGAACTTTTCTATCATGTTGCCCGCTGCCGCGGGGTAAGCGCAGCCGCGCGCCAGATGCCCTACGGCATCCAACAGCCCGCGATCAGCGCGCAAATCCTGCAACTGGAGGACTCTCTGGGCAAAACCCTGTTCCAGCGCCGGCCCTTTGCCCTCACGCCCGAGGGCGAAACCTTGTTCGCCTTCGTTGAGCCGTTTTTCCTGAAACTCCCCGCCATGGCCGAGCGCATCCGTGGCGGAGCGGACCACAGTCTGCGGATCTCCTGTCCGGAAATCGTCCAGCGCGACTACCTCCCCGCCCTGCTCGCCGGCGTGCGCGCGCGGCGGCCGGGTTTCCATTTCACCTTGGAATCCGGCCGCTATGAGGAAATCCAGACCCGCCTCCGTTCCGGTCAAATCGACATCGGCCTCTCGACGAGCCTCGGCGCGAAGGACGAGGACATCCGCCACCACGAACTCCTGCGCCTGCCGCTCGTCCTGCTCGTTCCCGCGAAAACCGGCCTCGCCAGCGCCGAGGAAATCCTCAGCCTCGACCGCATCGACCTGCCGCTCGTCACCCTGCCGCGCGGCGAGTCCGCCGTGATCGCGTTCCAACAGGAACTCCAGCAGCGGAAGATCGAATGGTTTCCCATGCTGGAACTCGCCAGCCTCGACCTCGTCGCCCGCTTCGTTTCCGAGGGCTACGGCGCGGGCCTCGTGTTGGATATCCCCGGCATCAAGCGCCCGCCGGGACTGCGCGCGCTGCCTTTGCCGGGGTTTCCGGAAATCAGTTTTTATGCGCTCACGCTCGGCAGCCATTCGCCGATGGTGGAGCTTTTCATCAACGAGGCGATCCGGGTGATTGATGGGATGGGGAAAAGCAAGGCGTGACAGAGACTTTGCTCTCAGTTCTTCGGGCGTGTGCTTGTGAAAGAACAGACAGGAATGTCTGTATCACGCCGGAGGCTTCATGGACTGCGCGAGGCGGTGGACAAACGGTGGGTGGCGGTTTAGGAACAATGGTATGACGAAGCGTACGTTGGGCAGAGGCGGATTTGAGATCGGCGAGGTGGGACTCGGCTGCTGGCAGTTCGGCGGGGATTTCGGGCCGATGAAGGACGCGACCGCCTTCACGATCCTCGAAGCCGCCGTGGCGAGCGGCACGGATTTTTTTGACACGGCCGATGTCTATGGCGCGGGTCGGAGTGAGGAGTTGATCGGACGGTTTCTGAAAACGTGTGAAACGCCGGTCACCGTTGCGACGAAGGTCGGGAGGGAAGCCATTCTCTATCCGGACAAATACAGCCGGGAAATCGTGCGCGATTCGCTGCTTCGTTCCATCAAACGCCTCGACGTGGACGCCCTCGATCTGGTCCAGCTCCACTGCGTCCCACCTGCCGTCCTGCGGGATGGCGAAATCTTCGACTGGTTGCGCGATTTCAAAACCGAAGGCATCATCAAACACTTCGGTGCCAGCGTCGAGAGCGTGGAGGAGGGACTCGTCTGCCTGAAGCAGGAGGGGCTCCTATCACTTCAAGTCATCTTCAATCCCTTCCGCCTGAAACTTGCCACCGAGTTGCTGCCGCAGGCGCAGGAAAAAGGCGTGGGCGTCATCGTCCGGCTGCCGCTGGCGAGTGGTTTGCTTTCCGGGAAATTTTCGAAAGCCACCACGTTCGCGGAGACGGACCACCGGAACTACAATCGGGACGGCCAGGCGTTCAATGTCGGAGAAACCTTCGCCGGACTGCCGTTTGAAAAGGGCGTGGAGCTGGCGGACGCATTGAAGGAATTCGTCCCGGAGGGAATGACGATGGCGCAGATGACGCTGCGCTGGATTCTGGATCACGACGCGGTTTCGGTGATCATTCCGGGTGCGAGTTCGCCCGCTCAAGCGACGGGGAATGCAGCGGCGGCGGCATCGTATAGGCTCCCGGCAGAGCTGCATGTGAGGATTGCGGAATTCTATCAGGAGAATGTGGCAGGGCATATCCGCGGGCCGTATTGATAGGGAGACACGACACTCTTGTCGTGAGCCGATGGGAAGGGAAAGAGAAATGCTGAAGGCGCTTTTCTTTCGCAGATCATCGACTGGCGGAATGAATTCCGCGGTCCGTCAGATTTTTCGCAGGGAGTTTGTGGAATCGCCGAAGCGTTTTTCGTTCGCTCCGAATTCATCGAGCATTCTCAGATAGAGATTGGACATCGGGACATCCTCACCAAGTTCGACGTGGCGGCCGGGCGTGAAGGCACCGCCAGCGTGGCCTGCGACGAGGATGGGAAGATCGTTATGGTTGTGGCGGTCGCCGTCGGAAATGCAACTGCCATAAACGATCATCGAGTTGTGGAGCAACGACTTGCCATCGACGTCCGGAGTGGTGTTGAGCTTTTCGAGGAAATAGGCGAGACGCTCCATGTAGAAGCGGTCGATCCTAGCGATTTTCTCCAGATTCGCCGGGTTTTTCTGATGGTGGGAGATGTTGTGGTGGCCGTCGGAAACACCGATGTCGGCGAAGCTGCGGTTGCTGCCGTCGTGGGCCATGAGGAAGCTGGCGATGCGGGTGGAGTCGGTTTTGAAGGCGAGCACCATCATGTCCAGCATGAGGTCGAGCTGCTCCTTGTAACTGCCCGGAGTCGCGTCTGGGGCTGGCACACCGGGGTCTTTCGGGATGCCCATGGCCTCGGCTTTTTCCACCTGCCGCTCGATCTCGCGCACGCCGGTGAGATACTCGTCGAGCTTGTGGCGGTCGCTGCGGCCGAGGTATTTCTGCATCGCCTTCGCATCCTGTTGTACGAAATCCAACACCGACTTCTTCGAGGCGTAACGCTGGCCGAGGTTCGTGGCGCGTTCCTTGTTGGTGCCCGCGCCGAAGAGCCGCTCGAAGACCGCACGCGGGTTCGACTCGGGCGTCATCGGCTGGTCCTCGGAGCGCCAGGAGAGGTTGAACTGATAGGCGCACGAGTAGCCGGAATCACATTGGCCGGATTTCCTGACTCCTTCCGACGAGAGTTCAAGCGACGCCAGACGCGTGAGGTTGTGCGCGGCCTGCGCGGCGACCTGGTCCACGGAAATACCGAGCTTGATATCCGATCCGGCGGTCTTGAGCGCGCGTGCGGATGTTAGGAAGCTGGCCACGCCGCGGGCATGGTCGCCCGCGCCATCCTGTCCGCCGGACGCGTTCTTCTGCTCGAAGCCGGTGAAGATCTGGAAATGATCGCGGAGTGCCTCGACCGGCTTGAAGGTTTCACCGAGCTTGTAACTGGCGGTGGTGCCTTTGGGCCGCCACAGGTCCAGATTCACCCCATTGGGAATGTAGAGGAAAGCCATCCGCAGTGGCGCGCCGCTGGCGGTGGTGGCGACGGCTTTCTCCACCCCGGCGGCAAGCAGCGGGCGGAAGGATTCCAAGGCTGGCAGTGCGACGGCCGCGCCGAGGCCGCGGAGGAATCCGCGGCGGCAGGTGCCTGCAAAAGGGTGGGGGATCATGGTGGGATTTTTTGTTAGCTCAATCGTCTCCCCGGCGCTTTTGGAACGGCGCGCTTTCTACGATCCCCAGGATGAGTTCGCGGAGCTTGCCGTTGTTTTTCTGCAGGCGGTCGGTGAGAAGGTTGATGGTGGTGGAATCGTAATACTCCACGCCCCGGCCGATGGCGTAGGTGAGGAGTTTCTCGGAAAGGCAGCGGTAGAAATCATGCTTCCGTTTGCCCGCGAGGATTTCTTTCAAGCCGGCGACGTCGGTGAACTTTTCCCCGGTGAGCAGTTTGCCGGCCGCGTCGATCGGTTTGCCATTTTCTTGGGCACGGAACTGGCCTAGTGCGTTGAAATTCTCCAGTCCGAGGCCGATCGGATCCATGCGCGCGTGGCAGCCTCGGCAGTCGGGATTTTTCCGGTGGATTTCCATCTTTTCGCGCATCGTCGGGTTCGCGTTTGCGGCTGCGGCGTCTTCGAGTTTTGGCACGTTCGGCGGCGCGGGCGGGGCGGGGGTTCCTAGCAGGTTATCGAGAACGAAGAGTCCGCGCTTCACGGCGGAGGTGCGTGTGGGATTCGAGGTCACCATGAGAAACGTGCCCTGCGTGAGGATGCCGCCGCGTTCGGGATGCTCGGTGAGATCAACCGGTGTCATCTCCTCGCCTGTGACGCCGTCGATGCCGTAGAACTTCGCCAGCCGCTCGTTGAGGAAACTGTAGCGCGCGGAAATGAGTTCCTCTGCCGGACGGTTCTGGCGCAGGATGAAGTCGAACAACATCTCCGTTTCGCACTGCATGTCCGAGCGGAGGCGCGAATCGAATACCTTCGCCGCCTGGCGGTTGGTTTCGGTGCCGAGGATGGTTTTCGCACTCATGGCGACGGTTTCCACATCGCGCGCCTGCAGCCACTGGCCGACGAAATTTTTCACGAACCGCTCCGAACGCGGGTCTTTCAGCATGCGGTCGACCTGCTGGGTTAGATTGGCGCGCAGTTTGTTGTTGAAGGCGAGGCTGAGCAGTTCGTCGTCCGGCACCGAGCCCCAGAGGAAAAACGAAAGGCGCGAGGCGAGCGAGTATTCGTCGAGCGGCACGACTTTTGCTGGATTGTTAGGCTCCGGCTGGATCTCCACGCGGAACAGAAAGCGCGGCGAGGCGAGGCAGGTGGCGATGGCCTGCTTGATGCCGTCCTGGAAGGTTTTCCCCGGCTCCGCCGAAACATCGCGGACAATGGCGGCGAGGCGGTCGATTGTCTGCTCGTCAAGCGGCTTGCGGAAGGCGCGGCTGACGAAACTGCGCATGATTTTCCTCGCGTAGCGGTCCTTTCCGGAAACGGTGTCGGGTGCGGGGCCGTCCACGAAGATCATGCGGTAGCCCTTCGCGAACTCCTGCTGCCCGCCGCCGAGCGGGCCCTGGAGGATCACGCGCTGGACGGATAGAGAGAGCTCCTCCTCGCCGGCGAGCGGGCGCTTTCCGGGAGTGATGCTGATTTCAAACGGCTGCCGGCCTTTTTTCAGCGGGACTTTTCCGGTGAGCTCGATGACGCGCCGCTGGTCCCAGGCGAGGGAAAACTCGCCCACCTGCGTCCCACCGGCGGCGATCCGGAGCCGCGCCTCGTCGGTAGTGGCCTCGGACGCGCCGTGGATCGAATACTCCACTTTCACCTGATAGTCGCCGTCCCAGAGGATTTCTTGATCCGCCTTGACCTGCTGGTTTTTCGCAAACGGCAGCCAGCTCCCTGTCGTTTTCGAATTGCCGGAAGCCTTGAAAGCGGAGCCCTGCATGTCCACCCGCGGCACCTGTGCGGCAGCTCCGTCCGGCAGGGCGAGCGCCACCACCTCGTCGGCGGCGGTGATGTATTTCTCCATCAGAAGCGGCGAGATTGATAGAACGGAGCCGATGTTGTCGAAGCCGTAGCCGGTGTCGTCCGCCGGGAAAACCTCGCGGGTGTCGTATTCCACGCCTAGCAGATCATGGACGGCGTTCTGGTATTCCGTGCGGTTCAGGCGGCGGATGGTGACGCGGCCGGGATCGGGGTTTTCGGGATCGAGTTTGAAAACGTCACGCTCGATCCAGCTCAGCAGTTGTTTCTGCTCGGAGGTGCCCGGCTGCGCCTTGTCGGACGGCGGCATGACCTGGCTGCGGACGTTGCGCCAGATAGTGAGCCAGTGTTTCTGATCTTTCAGATGCGTTGGCAGGTCCTTGAATTCGTCCATCGAGAACTTGCCCTTCGCAACACCTTCCGCATGGCAGTCGAAGCAGTATTTTTCGAGGATCGGTGTGATCTGGGTTTTGTAACCCGCCTCGGGATCGGCGACGGCGGGCCCGGCGGCAACCACCAGAACGGCGGTGGCTTTCAACCACGAAGGCACAGCGGAGGAGGAACGCACGATGGTGAACAATTACCTAGCTTTGTATCCGCGCCAGAGCCATTCGAGCGCGCCGGGGAGGGTTTGTTTGGTCACGCGTCCGTCAGTGTGTCCGGCGGCTTTGGCAAAAACGTAGCGGTAATCGTATTCCTTCGCTTTCAGCTCGGCCGACATGCGCTGGTTCGCCATCACCCAATTGTGGAGCGACGCCTCGTCACGATCATGGCCGTTGTCGTTCTCGCTGACTTCCAGCCACACACGGATCGGCTTCTTCGCGGATTTTTTGATCAGATTCTCATGGTATTCCCAAGCGCCGTGCGGGGTCTTGGGATTGGCTGGAAACTGCTGGTCCACATAGGTGCCGGAATAAGTGATTACCTTCCGATAGAGATCCGGATGGAACCACGCCATGGTGAAGGCCGCGGCACCGCCGGAACTGCCGCCCATGGTCGCGCGGCCTTCGGGATCTGCAGTGAACCTGATTTTATAATCCTTGCTGATTTTCGGAAGGACCTCCTTCTCGATGAATTTCGCGTAGGTATCGTCCACCGTGTCGTATTCGAGGCCACGCTGGCTGCCCTTGGAATCGCCGCCGCCGGAGTTGATCATCACCGCCACCATGACGGGCAGGCGCTTTTCGTGGATCATATTGTTGAGCACGTTCGGCAGGGTCCCGCGATAACCGAGCCCGTCCTGCGCCACGATGAACGGCGCCTCATCGCCCGGCTTGTATTGCGACGGCACGTAAACCGCGACCTTTCGCTGATAGGGCACGGTCCCCTTCTGATCCTTCGCGATGCCCTTGTAGATCTTGCTGTCCTTCGAATCCATGGTGAACTCAAGGGTCTGCCCCTGCGGCACGCCCTCCTGAACCTTCGTCTCCGGCGCGTCCGCGTAGTCCGGTCCGATAGTAAATTCCGTTTCCTCCGCGAGCGCGCAAACGGCGGCAGTCAGGGAAAGTAGAATGGAACAACAAATGAAGCGAGGCGGGTATTTCATAGGAAAAAGCATCAAGTCGGATCAATACACGGCTCAATGATTCCTTTTGTCATCAATCGCGTTAATAGGCCGATCGGTACATTTCCAGACAAAAGCCCAATCCGCAAATGACTGGAGGTCGCTCCCTGATAACCGAACATTCCATATCGCACTCCTGCCATGACAAAATCCATATCGCCGGGCTGACTCAATCATTCATTATGCACTGCACCCCGGGAATCAGCGAAAACCAAGGCTGTCGGCTCCCTCAGGCATCCGGGCATTGCGACTGCCAGTATTGTGTTGCCTTCGACATGCGGGAGATGGGCCGCGTAGCCAAAGCACGGAAAAAAGATGAGCGTGTGACAGGTTCCGGACGACGCTCCATGCAGTCATGGATGCTTGGGGAATCGAGCCGCTGGTGACAAGACTGCGTTTTATCCCATGGAAATTGGTTTGACGTTATCCCGTCATTTGTGCATCTCCCAGTTGTCATGTTTTTGTTCAGCTTTCATTCCTGATCGGTCAGCGCCGCTTGCCACGCAAGTGATTCGTTAGGCCGTGCGCGCCCCGGTTGAGCGCGCTCGTTCGTTCCCCGCCAACTGCATCCTCGCAGTCGTCCGGGTGTGTCCAATCTGATCAGGAAAACACCATGTCTCATCACCGCCATTCGGAAGAATCGCGCCTATCCAACTCTATCACCCCGGCGATTGTCGCGGGGAAACCATGGACCGAGCGCTTCATCTCCAACAACAATCTCCGGCAACACTGCCACCTTCTCGCCCGGACCTTTCGCGAGCCCCATCCACAGACCGATCCCATTCGCGATCCGTGTGCGCGGCTTTTGGAAGTGGTCCAAGGAAGATGCGGTCTTCTCACACACCTCCATCCGTCCGAATTTCCAGCCATCCCCGTCCTTGTCCGCATCGCGGCTTATGCGGGGCGTTGGATTCGCGAGCCGGAATCCTGGGCGGGTGAGACATCCCGCGATCCACAGCTGATTCTTCACGGTCTTTTGCGCCATCTTTTCGCGGTTTGGAAAACGCCGGACTTCTTTGACAATGCCTGGCTTGTCCGAGGAGATCTAACGCATCTGGAGCGCGATTGGTATTGTCACCTTGCCGGCGGCGGCAGCCGGAGAAAAGTCCGGGGGATACCGCCCTCCATCACTTCGCGGGCGCTTCATCTGGCGATGGAAGCACCCCGCGATCTAACGATCCGAGAGGCGTTGCGCTGGGGACAGGTCAAATCGCTGGGAGGTTCTTCCGCTCTTCTGCTCGAAGTGCTCCGCAGCCGCATGGTAAGGGATCTGTCCAACGATGCTGTATGGTCCAGGCTGTTCGAGAAATTGGTTGCTGCCGAAAATTTCGATCCGCAACACTTGGGTTTGATCGCCGACACCCTGCAGGAAGTGATCCGCAAAGACGACATCCATCGGGCTGAAGTGCTGGTCGCTTTGCCACTCAAAGACCTCCTTCGTCATTGCCGCAGCTTTTGGGAATCCATTCTGAGATTGGCCAGGAGCGATCAACCCAACGCGTCACGAAATGACATTCATTGCCCACATCTCAGATACGAACTTCACCATCTGCAAGCCGGGCAATGGGCGCGCCTCCCGCGCTCCGGACCTTTTGAATCCCTGTGTCAGGAAGGAGAAATGATAGTGCTTTGCCGGATTCACGAGCTGACCCACCAATGGCAGCTCGTCGCGGAGAGCCAGGCAATGAAGCACTGCGTCGATACGTATGGCCGGTCGTGCAAACTAGGACGATGCTCGATCTTCAGCTTGCGCACGGAAGAAAGGGTTAGGGAAAAGCGGACTTCAACCAGCCACCTGACTATTGAGGTGGATCGACGGTCCCGGAGGATCGTCCAGGTCAGAGGCAGACGGAATCAGCATGTTTTTCCTCAGCGGATTCCCTTGCTCCGAAAATGGGCTGATAAGATGGAGCTGACGTTCTGAAAATCTGTTGGATTTATCGGAGTCACTGTGATCGATGGCCCGGCACGGTATGAATAGCGTCCGGTGCTGCCGGAGACGGTGGATTTGAGCCGGAGCCAGTCGCACAAATCGTTGAGTCCCATCGCGTGGGAAAGCTGTCCGAAGAGCATGGCCGAGAGGTGGCTGAGCACGGAGAAGCTCCGGGCTTTGGAATCAATGCCCGTCTCGCGGGCGCGGCGGTTGATCATTCCAAAAGGAATCACATGGAGCATCTGCTTGAGAACGACCCCATTGGCGCGGCTTGGTGTTGTTTCGTTCATAACACCCTACCGCGTGGCAGGGATCTCAACTCTGCTCCAGCCCGCCTTTCCCGCCGAAGATTGGTCATCTTGTGGGATGGCTGTGAAATGACCCCATAAGAAACTTTCATCCGGAGAGTTCACAAGTTGCTGGCGCGGAGGGAATCCAAGTCTATTGAGTCTGCTTGAACCCGATTGCTCCGGTATGAAATCCCTCATCATCATCCCCATCATTTGCCTCTTCGCGACCCTCCCTACCCGCGCGGATTATTCCAGTCTCGTCGCGCAGGGCGACGTCCACGACGCGAAGGAGGAGACGGAACCTGCACTGCAATTCTACCTTCCCGCCGAGAAATTGGAACCTAACCACGCGGATCTCCTTGTGAAGATCTCGCGCCAGTATGCCCTGCGCATGCGGGACCTGCCGAAAGACGCTGACAAAATCAAAACCGTCCGCACCGCTCTTTCCTACGCGGAGCGCGCCGTGGTGCTCGCCCCCAACGAATGCGACACGCACCTCAGCGTCGCCGTGTGCTACGGCAAGCTGACACCTTTTCTCGGCGGCAAGGAAAGCATCGAGGCATCAAAAAAAATCAAGCTCTCCACCGACCGCGCCATCAAGTTGAACCCCAGGAGTGACTACGCCTGGCACCTCCTCGGCCGTTGGCACCAGTCGCTCGCCAACATCGGCGGCACCACCCGCGTGCTGGCGAAACTCATCTACGGCGAGATCCCCGCCGCCTCGAATGCGGAAGCCGTGGCCTGTTTCAAAAAAGCCATTGCCCTCAATCCGAAGCGTCTCATCCACGTCGTCGAGCTCGGCCGCACCTACGCCATGATGGGGCAGGCCGAGGAAGCGAAGAAAATCATCAAGCAAGGACTCGCCATGCCCAACCGCGAAAAGGACGACCCGGAAACCAAACAACGCGGGCAGAAAACGCTTGATGATATTTCCTAACAAATTCACTTCTCGCGGTAAACCCGCATCGCGAAATCACGGATCGCGGGCTCGATGATACCATCACCCACGTCGAACAAATCGTTGTGACTCGCGCCGGGGATGCCGAGGAACCGCTTGTCCGCCACCGTCGCCGCCTCCACCAGCTTGCGGCCGTGGGATGGGGAAATCAGCGTGTCATCCTCACCGTGAATCACCAGCAGCGGACACCTCACCTGCGGGATGCGCTTCAGATTGGGAAACCGGTCGCACGGCAGGATTGGAATCGGAATCCTCACCGCGAACGCCGAAGTGAACGGTGATAGAAGGATCAAACCCGCCGGGGTTTTCCTCTCCGCAAGCCAGACGGAAGGCCCGCCGCCCACCGACCGGCCGACAATGATGATTTTTGAGGGAGCGATCCCTTTGGATTTTGTCAGATAATCCCAAGCCGCGTCGATGGCCGCCTCGCAGGTAGGTTCGAGCGGCTTGCCGGAGGAGAGTCCGTATCCTGGGAAATCATACGCCAGCACGCCGAAGCCTTCGTTCTCCCAGATTTCCGCCAGACCGGACACATCTCCCAGATCCTCGGCGTTGCCATGGGTGTAGAGCAGCGTGGGGAATCCGGGTTTCGCCGGAACATGAAACGCCGCGATCGAATCACCCTTGCTGGTGGCGAGTTTAAAAATTCGCGAACTCTCCTCATAACCCGGCGGCGGAGGAAAGAAGAAGAGCTTCTCCGCGAAGAAAACGGCGATGATCAGCAGGCAGCCGTAAATGAAAGCCAGCGACTTCAGCGGGCGCTTCCAGCTCCACGTTCCTATCAGCCACTTCCGCCATCGCATGTTGGAAAGTGTGCGTGATTCTCAAAAGTAGTAAAGGACTTCAGCCCCTACTTCATGAGAGGCGAAGAACGGACCGCGAAATTCATTTCGCCCGCCCAGGGGAATCCAATGAAAAGCGGCTTGCCTCCCCGCATGGGCTCCTGGTTGGCCTCCCGAAAAGTTTCCGCTCTTCGCTTCGATGTTCCGCAAAACCGTTTGAACGACCACCCCCATCCGGTCGTCATCCACTGATTTTCAGTCGTCATCGACTGATTTTCAGTAGTGACCACTGATTTTCAGTCGTCGTTCATCAAAAACCAGTCGTCATCCACTGTTTTTTGGCCGACGTCGGCTGATTTTAAGCAGTGACCACTGATTTTCAGTCGTCAGTCACCAAAAATCAGTCGCCGTCAGCCGGAATTC
>Ga0209512_1000887_pt1 | contig 41962 bp, 52 predicted proteins | sample frozenSSSSmetaG_FD_184142 | JGI IMG/M metagenome (GOLD analysis project Ga0209512, IMG submission 184142) | Glacier valley bacterial and archeal communities from Borup Fiord, Nunavut, Canada, to study Microbial Dark Matter (Phase II) -... | ecosystem: Environmental > Aquatic > Freshwater > Ice >...
TGCATTGACTTCACGAGCTTTATTGGCAGCATCTTCGTCCGCTTTTTTCTTTTTCTCCCGGTAATCCGCTTCTATTTTGCCGATATCGGTGACGAGCTGCTCTTTAATGAGCTTTTCCTGATCGGCCTTTAAGGTTTCGCTGGCGAGCGATTCCTGGACGGCTGTCAGAGCACGTTCAGCTTTTTGTTGCAGCCGAACGATGTCGCGCGATTTCTCATCCTTGATGCGGGAAACGAAGGCTTCGTCTTCGAGGTCGTGAAGCTTTTTTAATGCATCCTCGTTGGCTTTATTGACGTCTTCAAGGTGTTTTTGATGGGCAGCGGCGTCCTTGGTGCGTTGTTTTGCGTCTTCGCTTTCCTGTTTCTTTTTAGCATCCTTGTCGTCCTTTTCTTTCTCGGTCTGGGCCTTTCGTTGTGCAGCCAATATTTGACGCTGCCGTGCTTCTTCGGCAGTTTCAGCGGCCAATGCAGCCTTTTCGCTATCCTTTTTAGGCTGATTGACAAAGGCATCTGTCCAGCCGGATTTGATTTTATTGTAGGTGTCGGTCGCGTGTGTGCCGACGTTGGTAAAGCTTGCCTTGGATTTCTCGAACGCCTGAGCAGCGCCAACCAAATCGCCTGAAAGCGCTTTACCCAGGGCCGTGGCTCCATGTACAACCCCGGCAATTACGTCGTATGCAATAGTTAGTGTGCCGATTACGGTTTGAAGCGGAATAAGGCAGGCTTTGAAGGCCAGCGCGACGAACTTCATTACCGTTTCCAGCGACGCGCCCCCTTTGAGAAAATTGGGAAGGATTGCATCAATGTAGTTCAAGAATGAAGACACCAGATTGCCGACAGAATCATACACTTCCTCAAATACCTTCACAACCGGATCGCTGGCTTCCACAACCTTGATCAGCCAGCTGATACCGTTTTGCAGCAAGGTGAGAAAGCCAACAAATGCCGGTGCGAGTCTTTTCCCGATCGTCAGCTGTAATGAGTTCATTATGTCGTCCACATTGGAGGACTTGCCTTTCATTGAATCCATCGACTGGCCCGCAAAATTAAGCGTGCCCGGGATTTTGCCCAGTTCAACCACCATGTCCATTGCTCCCTGCTCGGATCGCTCAAAAGATTTGGTGACACCCGCAACCGTTGTGCTGATCTTGTCGCCTGAAGTTTTGACTTTGATCCCAAACTCGGTCCATCGCTCGTTGTTGTTGATATCCTTAATCGCCTCGCCAAGCTGATCAAGGGGTAACCGGGCTTTGGTTGAAACGTCGATCATCCGCTTCATTTGCTCTTCTCCTGGCCTCAGGCCCCGGTTGGCAAGTGAGACATATCCCTTGGTAACTTCTTCAAGGGTAAGGGGCGTCTCTTTGGCAATGATGGCAAGGGCCTTCATACTTGACGCTGCTGCTTTTTCAGCATCGGCCTGCTTCATCGTGGCTTGATAGGTAGCAGCAAGCGACTTTTCGTAGCTTTCAAACTCTGAGGTCGTATCAAAAATAGCCTTACCCCACTCCCAAAGCTTTTGAACCACTTCCAGAGCCAGGAACGCAGCCATGGCCGTCTTGACCATATTTGCCCCAGATGTCATCTTGCCCCAGAGTCCTTTTTTTTGCGGCTCATCAAGCGCATCGCTCACATCCTTCACGTCTTTCTCCACGCCCTTTAGATGTTTCTCGGTTTCTGCAAGGTTTTTCGTCGCGGCTATGAATTCTTCCGTTTTGGGCTTCAAGGTGCCCATCTCAGTGCGTAATAGCTCGACTTTCTTTTTGAGATTGTCGTAAGTAAGCGACGAGTTCGAAGACATTTTTAAAGCTGATTTTTCAGCATTTTCATTTGCCTTTTTGATGCTGTCTATCTCCTGATTTACCTTTTCAAGAACTTTACGCGCTTCGTCAGCCTTTTTCACAGCAGAGACCCACTCGTCCGTTCCGGGTTTCAGCTTCCTTACCTCTGTGTCAAGCTTCTTGACCTGATTTTGTAGCTGCCCGTATGTCAGTTGAGTACTGTCTACAGATTTGGAATGTTCCTTTACGGCGTCGGTAGCCGCTTTTGCTTCCAGCTTCACGGCTTTCCATTCGTCGGAGCCTTTTCCAACGGTTTTCTCCACCTCTTTAAGTTGGGCATTGAGTTGTTTTGCCTGGGTTTCGAGACGGTCTAATTCGTTCGAAAATTCCTTCCCTTCGACCCGAAGGGATATACTGGCTTCTTCATTAAAATCCATATCAGCGGGCTTGGATAACGTTTTTGATTTCTTCAATGGCCAGACGGGCACCGGCTTGGGCAACTTGGGAGCGTAGAGAACTCATGCCTTTGAAAAGGACATCATTGTGAATACCCCGGTAGCCACGTTTAACATTGGGATACTGTTTGATTTTGGAGCGGATACCCCATGCAATTCGCTTGATGGCAATAGCGTCGGTTGACGGCCAGTTGCCGTTTTTATAGCCCGGAACGTAGGCGAAAGTGTTAACGCCTTCACGCTCGACAAAATATTCCATCGCTTCCTGGGGCGGCATACGGGTGTAATTCATGCTTTTCAAATCCTTCAACCTGACCACACCAGAAAAGCTGATGACCTGGGTGATGTAGTCGCGGCCCCGCTCTTGGGCGGACACACGAAAAGAATCGATCATGTCGCCGGTGAGAACCAGATTAGCGGATCGAACCCGGCGTTGCATCTCGGCGACAGCCTCCCTGATGTACTTATCCAGAAGGTTTTGGAACTGTTCGTTTGATAGATTGATAGGCATAAAAACGGGGTCAAAATCGTATATTTTACGAAAATGACCCCGTTTTTTGGAGCGAGAAAGGACGTAATAACTACACCTGAACCAGTATCGCCTTGGTAGCTGATTGCAAGGGAAAGCTATTATTAATCCGCAATGGAAGGTAATCCATGCCGTTGATATGGATCTTTTGCTTAAAGTCAAAAGCCGCCAGATCGGCCTCGTTTAGGTTCAATTCCGCATTCAGATAGCAAATATTTCGCCGCATGGTTTCGGTTCCCGCCCAGCGGGATGCCTTTAAACCGCCATCCCCATTCCAGTACAAGCTTTGCCCGTCCCAGTACGGAAGTGCTACCGGAATGTCATCGTCGGGATCCATGCCATTCCACAGCAGCAAGCGCGGCGCTGCTCGATTCGGCAACATGTTGAACAAGCTTGTAGATCCTGCCTGCTTGGCGATTGGCAGGCCAGTTTCCGTGTCTGTAAGCAGGGTGGAGAAAACCGTTCGAACAGTAGCTATGCCTAAGTCATCGGCGAAGGCGGGTGCAAGAAAATCGTCCATGATGGCGGGTTTATCCTTCATGAGGGAATCGCCGCCATCCAGGATCATCGATAGCTGTAACCTTCTGTTCCGCTCAATGATTTTGCGCGACCCTTTCACCAGCTTGTCCGACCAGTCTACCAGCGTGTCGGTACTCATAATATTGTCGGTAAAGCCAATGGTGAGCGTCTTAGAAACGGTGTTAAAATCTAATGAAAGGTTCAGCAGTTTGCGAAGCTCCAACACGTACTGGGGTGGTGTAAGATCGGGAACAAAGCGGTTCAGGATCATGGTCGGGTCAGAATCCAAAGCCCGAATATTGTAATGAATGAGCCGCTGGCAGAAAGGATCGGTAAAGAAATCGCCAGTCATGGTGACGCCAGAAACTTCCCCGATTTTGCCCAAAACATAGTGCACAAGCGGCATTGGAACTTTCGGCCCTGCCACGTAAGCCCCCACGCCATATTCGTTCACGATTCCGGTGTAGCTTACCTCAGATCCTTTGTCGCCGTAATAGTCGGTGTTGATAATTGAAGGAAAGTACGCTGCAGTATCGCCGACGCCGTCGATAAGTGCCGGCAATAGGGTGTCTGGCAGGGTTATGTCGCCCAGATCGATCTGAGATAGTGAGGTGTTGTGAACATCACCAAAGAATTCATCGAGCCGTTGAACGACGGTAAGCTTGTAGGAGTCGGCTGTGATATCGCTTACAAAAGCGGTGCCTTCCTGAATGAGCTGGCCATTCAAATATTTTTCGAAAGTAAACCTGGGATGTACACTCCCCAGGTTTACGATGTCGATAAAGCCGAAAATGGCCCGATTTTTAGAGGTGATCGGCACGGACGGAATCTCGACTTTGTCGCTGAAAATATCATCGTATACAAAATAGGGGCTTATCCGTTCCCATGATACAATATTGCCCTTGCCAAGTTCTAACGTAGAGCCGTTGATGCGGATTTCAAGGATCATAATACTTCAACGGTTAGAGGGTTGTCGGTGGAATAAACCATAATCTCACCAAAAGAGTACACCCCGTTATCGGACACATTTACTTCCTTGTTTTTGGATGCGATTCGCAGCTTACATGACCAGAGAGGGAAATGATGATAGCCTACTTTACAGGTTATAGTGTGCAGGCCAGGCGACATGACGCTGTCGGAAATGGCGATAGCAGGCGGGGTAATCCCAACGGTGTTGGTGACAATGTACACCCCGTCGACGTACATCTCAACCACCGGCCCGGATGCTCCACCACCTCCGATCACGTTAAAGCCCGAATCCATGGGAATCTTGTGAAAAATGGCAGCGTGAACAGGCGTGGTATTTACTGTACAGGTTCCTGACGCGTTGGCCGTGGCCTGCGTGTTCAGAGAAGTGTATTCCGCTTCGGCCAATATATTTGCTTCCCCCGCATTTTCTCCGCCATACTTACCAGCGGCAATGGTAATTGTAGCTGGACCACCAATGAACCCGGCGCCGCAATTGGTCCTGTTAAAGGTTCCAGCCCGCGATATCGCACCGCTTGGGAAAGGGGTGCTTCCGGGTGAAATATCGGTGTTCAGGTATTCGGGCAAATAATCAGCATCACCAGGGGAATTAGACTTGATCGTAAGCGGGATGAAAGACGTGTCAGTGTCAAGATAGGTCTTAACAATACGGCCAAACCTTACGTATCCCGTACGCTTTCCAAATCCATCCAGCATATATTGAGGCTTTGATCCTTTCCAATACGTGGCCCTTTCTGCAAACGTCGGGGCCTGTGGAAGAAAGCTATAATTACTCGCGTCTCTAATCTTGCGAAAAGTATAGGATCTGCTCGCCAGACCTGGCGAATCCTGACTACTGACCTGGGAAGTGGTTACAAGCTCCAAAGGTTCGTGAGCACTGCCGGTGATCAGGTACCACTCTTCTGCCAGAATAAGCTCAGACAGGTAGCGGGTCATTTCGATGCTGTCTTTTTCGAAATAGCCGGTCGAGATTGTGATCTCATTAGATCCGACCTTGTCGATCATGAACAGATCCGAGAAGTCGGAACCGGCGCCGACCGGGCGCTCACGATCGGCATAGAAACGCTGAACCTTGTGAAGCTCGGATGCTTCACCTACCAGACGAAGCGTGTCGTAAGTATGAAAGGAGTTGCTGAACATGACAGAGCGCTCCTGTTTTCGTGACCGGCGATCGGGCCAATAAGTGCGCTTTTCGGACAAGCGGTTTTCGACCTGATCGACCAAATAAACCTGATAATTAACGACAGAGCCAGGTACGCCACTCAATGCGACATCCGGGCCGACCGGGATACAAAGAACCCGCCCGAATGGCACATCCTGAATAGGCAATGACGGGTAAAACGTTTCCGTAGTGGCATCTGCAAAAGTTACGTCGACCCTTAACTTGATGTAAGAGGGTGTCGGTGAAAAGTTGAGCAGGAAATACAAATATTCTTCCTGTCCGGAGCCGACGATTTTGTTATCAGGTTGCCATGTAAGAAAGCGGTTGTTGTGATAGTGTGTCCAGTAAGCCGCGCCCCAAACGTCGTGATCGATTTCGGCAATACCCGACTTGATCGCCCACTGGGGAGGTATAGCCTGGCTCAGGATTTCGGTTCCTTCGTACTTCACCACCTCAGTGAAGCTGAAAGGCATCGTAAGGCTGCTTATAGAACTTATTTGAAATTGCTTGTAAGTAGGCTTTTCGCGGAAAAGCAAGCCGTCCAACTCTGCCTGGACATTGAACTTAGCCCCTTCGTAGGTGCTTTCCCCGGATGTAATAATCGGAGGCTTTTCCCGACCGGGAAGGGTAAGAAACGGCTCTAATATTTGCAGGCCAGCGAATTCAGGGGCATTTAAAGTAAGCTCGTAACGGAGGTTCTGCCGAATGGGGTAATCGGATGGATCCACAGCGGCAATGATATGTTCCAGCCTGTTACGGGTAAACTGAAACGGGGAAAATGATGCATCAAGAGGGAAAGCGTATGTCATTTCAATCGTCGTTTAGGCACATGGATATATAAAAGCCGACTTTCAGGTTTAGCTCGTAGCCTACTGCATTGTCGCTCCAAAGGCTTCGTACTGGCTCCATGCTTACCGAATCAATGGGGAATTCGAGCGCTGCCGCATCGCCACCTTTATTGATATGGTCCGCCAGGAGTTTCAGCACAATGTGATTGGCGATCTTACGGGCCTTTGCAAACGTGTCGTCAATGTCGGCGATATCTCCGGAAGCCGGTTGCAGCAAAATGAAAAGTGGTGCCTGAAACCAAGCAATGATGTTTTCACGGTTTCCTTTGATTGAGATCGTCGGTAAATCGGAATGCAAAAGTGGATATTTGAAAGCGTCTTCGGATCTGCTGGCCGCTATCACCGATTCTGTCGATGTGCAATAGTAGGCGGCAATTCCGGTATGCTCGCCCAGGAACTGGGAAAAGTAGCTTTCGTATTGTGCTTGTAGATCAGGGGCGTTAGTCATCGTCTTCGTTTTGGGTTGGTTGATTAACAGGGGCCGGTTGTTTAGGATCTCGCTCTTTGAGCCTTAAAAGAGCGTCGAAAACATTGTTGAGATTATCGGCCATAACCGCCTTGGGTGTGAGGTAAAGCTTTTCTTCGACCAGGATGTACTTAATATCCTTCATGTCCATCAGCGTCTCGACCCAGTCGTAAGGCTCTGGCTCATTGGTTTCGGAATCTTCATCATCATGATCGATGACGGGCTTATCGGGTGCCTGGAAGATTTCGTAAGTGCTGTAAAGCCAGCGAAGCTCATGCAAGAAGTATTGAATAATCCCCGCCAGAATTCCAGGACTCACGTCACGCAACAAAATTGAGCGGGGCTCGACCACGTGCTCGTTGAAAGCTTCGCGGTAATCGCCAGACCAGGCAGGAGAAAGAATGTCCAGATCTGCCGGTGCAGGCCTGCAAAGTGTGGCCATCAACTTGGCAGCTATCTGATCCCGGTCGGAATCTTCGTCATACATCAACTGGAAAAAGTAGGTGTACGCGTTCAGAAACTCGCCAAATGTCGCATTGCGAAAGGATTCTCCGGGTGTATAGTAGACTACATCTCCATGCTGAAAAGTCTCAAATGGACGGCCCTCTATCGGCTTTTCCCATACCCAATCCAATAAGACACATAGCTCATTGACCTGCCATGGCACAAGCTTTTTGAATTGCTTTGCTGGAATCGGGCTAACCAAATACAAGATGGCCAGACGGCTCTTAGGTGTTCTGGCATTAAATTCCCAGACAAGACGAAGGACGCCTGTGCGAAGTGCGGGCGGTATTTCTTCCCAGATATCGGGAAAGCAATACGGTGTGTCGTTTAAGCGGACGGTGGTCATTTTGGAAAGAATTTGCGAAAAAAAGAAAACACCCATCGAACAAGATCAACCAAGCCGGCACCGATTAGAAGTAGCACAAGTAGCAAAAGCCCAGAAAATTTTGGTCGCATCATTAAAGTTGATTCATAGTGACTTTAACCGACAGAGCTGCACAAATCCCAACGGCTGTATATTTCCAAACATTGGCCCAAAACACCTGACGTTTCAGGAGACGAACGGTTTCGGCATCTTTGGTGGACTGATCGCGGTAACGGTTTCTATCCAAAGTAATCAGCAGAAGATCCCCGTTTCTTTTGGAAAGCTGATCATCGGAGATCTTCCATTTGGCTTGCCAGAAATCAGCGTCGATTTTGGCTTTGACGCTCAGCCTTGCACCTTGCTCGGTAAGCACATAAAAGCCGATGGGCATAAGCTTTTTGACACTGTCGAGTGTGACGGTCTTCGTTAAAGTGTCACTGGGCGTTATAAAGGCTGTCGAGTACGCTTTGAAGCTCGCCGCTGTAAAGATTATCAACATGACGGTGCGACATAGCGCGCCGGGCCTCGATAGTATCCAGCTTGATTTGTGTGAGGGAATCATACTTGATGATTTTTACGGTTTCCTGACCGGGCATGCGGTCAAACTTGTTTTGAATAGTCTGTTCAATCTTCCGCTGGACGAAATAAGTGTCTGCCATTGCCAGGAGCATGATCACAAAAACGGCAAGGCATGCATAACCAAAGATTGAAAGGAGTTTTTCCTGATTCATGATATGAAGTTTATACGTCGAACACTTTGATAATCCATTTCACCTGGCGTTTGAGGCGGTCTTTTACCCAGACCCCTTGCTTGGTTTCACCCTTCGGGGCGCTCGTATTTCCGGCAATGAACGTGGCAAAAGGAAATCCGGGGTTTGGATGCCACGACTTGATGATTTCCACGTGATCGATACCTGTACTTCGTCCCGAAAAGTTGTAACCGGCCACGTCGGCGGGCTGGGCGACGGTACTGCTGGTGACTCTGACTACTCGCTTTCGATCAACAAGCCAGTTGACCGTCAAGGCTGGCCCCTTCACGTGAAGCTTAATCCCGCAACGTTTCAGCATCGCAGCAACGAAAGCACCGCAATAGGCCCGACCTTTCCATCCGACGTTTGTAAGATCATATCCGATGTCGTTGAAATATCCGACAATGGCGGTATGGTCATTTTTGTCGGTAGCCTCCCTGACGTAGGTTGCTTCCCGCAAAGCGCGATCCAAAAAACATTTCTTTTGGGCTTCAATACTATCCTTGGCTGCTACCCGAAGATTACTTGCATCAGCTGAACAAAAGCCCAAACTGGCAAACCATAAGAAAAGGCAAAGAAGGCTACACGGTGATAAGGTTCGCATTGTTCGAGATCAGATATAAGTGAAAAATTGGAAGAAACTTTGTTGTGCCAGTAGCCGAAAACGGACGGAAACAGAAGCCAGATGAACCCCACAGCGGCGAGAATGGCGATACTGAAGGGGAGAAAATTGGTTAAAACACGGAGGCCGACGCTATTCATCATGCGGCGTGCTGAATCGTTCATCGGGTCGTCGGACACAGCTGCGGTGCCCATCGCCCAGAATAAAAGGAAGCTTAACAGTGTTAACCCGCCGATGGCCCAGAGTGCTTTGGAGCTGGAAAGCCCGAAGGTTTTCTTTGTTTCGGTTTTTCCTTCGATAGTGAGAAAGCCCAGGTCGTCTTCGAGTTCTTCGATTTGAGCAGTCACCTTGCGTTTTTCTTCGGCCAGTTCCAATGCGTCGGATAGGCTTAGTTTGCTCCCCAGCCCATGAACCAGATTAAGGGTTTCCAGCGTCTCCTTTAACGCATCCAACTTTTTGAACTTGGCGTCCTGTCCCTGGGCGCGTTGCAATTTCTGTTTTTCAATTTCGACCTGCCGAAGCTCACTTGCTTTTTCGCGCATTTCTGAAATTTTAATTTCCAGCTGTTCGGGGGTTACCGTGCTGTCCTGATCCTTATGAACCTGGAATGTGGGTGATCCGCTGGGGAATCGAGGGGCTGGCTGTGGGTGTTGTGACATTTTGAGATTTGGTTAGAAAATGAAAGAATTATTTGCCCGGCCATCGGTGGGGGCGTTTTGGGTGAAAAGTGGTGTTGTCGATGCCTTTTTGAGCTGGGCACGTTCGTAAAAACTTGGGAAGATGTCCGAGGTGGCGTGCTCGTTCAGGTAGTTGAGCAAATCGGATTCTACCTGTTTGGTTTTTGTCACCAGATCAGCCCGAAGCTGTTCAAGCGCCTTGTCCGTGGCTGACAATTCATTGACCAGGGCGTCGTCGAGATTGAGAACCCGGATGCCATCACCAAAAAGCTGGATGCGCAAATAAGGAAGGGCCAAAAGCAATGCACGTGGTGCGACGGCCTTTTGGATCAATTCAATCACCCAGCCTTCGTGGTTGCTATATTCAGCCTCGGTATCCACCCACTTCGCTTTAAGTGCGTTAAATACTTCGGGTGTGGTGAGCTTTGACACATAATCCTTTTCGGCGTGAACCAGGTAGGGTTTCAAAGCCAGATAAGTGAGGTGCCGACCGGCAACAACGGGCAAATCCCTGGTGATGCTCATGGCGCTATTAAGAAACAGCTCGTGATGCTTTGCGAACTGATCGTCACGCCAAACGGGGTAATCGTCAGGGTTTTGAGAAAGCAGATCCAGCACGTATTCGATTGCAATTTCAGCTTGTGCCATGGCTGACTTCATGACGTCGATATGTGCCCACTTAGGGGCCATTGTTGTACGGCTTGGCTGATTCATAACAATACCTGCATCGCCAGTGGCAACACGCATGTGAGGCATCGCAATAAGGTAGGTGAACCAGGCCAGGGCGATCTCGGTCAAGTCCCTTAGCTCTGTGTAACGAGTGGTTTCGTCGGGTGTTTCACCTTCCCCGACAATGCCGGATTCAAGACGCTTGAACAATGCCTGGCCAATGGCAGGAATGATGTATCGACGCTCGGCCATGCCAACAAAGGGACGCATGGTATTAAATTCGAGGCTCTTTTGGATGCCTCCAATGTGCTTTTTAAGCTTTTCGGTATCGGTTATTAAGCTCATAATTAGTTCTCGACTACGGTGGATGAATTTTGCTTACCCGTTGGGTTTTTGTCCAGGGTGGTGAACTGGGTGTCGGCGAACTGGAATTCGATATCTGACGGCAACCCCGAAAGCTTCGCACAAACCTTGATCGGCTGGATCATGGGGTGACGGTCGGCGGCGGTCATCATTTTGGTGTACTCATATGCCAGGCGAATCTCAGACCCTGAACCGCCCAGCTTGCTACCTGTATCGATCCCGGCAAGAACCGGCATTATACCATGTGAGCTGGAATGAGCGATGTCAGCTGTCGATGCTATTTTGGTATAAGCGTCGTCAGACATTTTATTATCAAGCGGTTCGATCATCAGTCCCGAAATAGCTTTACCATCAGGTCCCAGAAAATAGCGGGTGATAATCGCCTTGTTTACATTCTTGACACCAGAAAGCCACTGATCCATTTCATTACGGAGCTGCACGAACGCTGCTTTTTGTTCGGCTTCGTCGGTGATACCTTGCTGAATAAAATAATCACCCGGGATTTTGATCACGTACTTGATATTGTATCCGTTTTTCAACCCTGAAATGTGGAATTCGGGAATGAGGTTTGAGACTTCCAGCCACTTATCACCACCCCACCAGGACGGGAATGCATAGAACGGCTGACCAGGTATAGGCTCCTTTTCATGCATGATCGAGTCTGTGAAGCGGGAAGGGTTCACAGGATCGAAAGCCGGAACCTCAAATTTCTTCGCTGTTCGAGACATAGGTGTGCCAAACATGTCGGACAAAAGAAACTTGGTAGCGTCGTATTGCCCTTTGGGGATCCTGCCAATGCGGGTAACAAAAGCGTCGCGAACCTTTGGCCGCCAGAATTTACCCTCTTTGTCGGAACTGATGTTGGTGAAAGTGTTCCAGCTGTACGACCATTGCCAAGCAGCTTCGCGGGCAAACTTCTGAATTTGGGCGCGTTCCATCCATTCCTTGACCCGGTCGTCTTCGTACGGTTCGTAAATAACCTTGCGGTCTTCGACGATCCGGCGCATTGGCACCACACCGGCACCGATCATGTACTTGACATTGGTACGAAGTAGCTGCAAAGCTTTGTCATTGGCCGACATTAGCTTGTGCATGGTATTGGGCTTGTCATCGCGAAAGCCCCATGGATAGTAGTCAGGGTATAGCGCTTCGGAAGTATCGTACCAGCCAGAAACCGGCGTATGTGCCTGATCATGTTTCCCGATTACGGTAAGAAACAGGCCGTTTTTGCCATTGGTGATAATAGAAGATTTGTCGGAAACTGGGTGGATCATTGCAAAACCGGTTTTTCAGGGTGACGTATTTCCATCCATTCCTTGGAAAAGGATGGCTTGTAATGAGTAATAAGCTTGATTTTAATGTGGCGAACCTGACGGGATCCATCATCGCCAGCGAAGACGATGCGGATAAGGTTGTTAGCCTGCAAATTAATGGTGGTATGCTTGTCGCTTTCCTCCCGGACTTCCTTGGATCTGGGAGCCTGAACGGCCATTGTTACCGATTCGTAAGAGCGAGAACACCTGAATTTTTCCCCTGCAGTACCGTCAACTTTATAATACCGAATGCTGGCCACGCGCGGAGACCCGTCCGACTCGAATTCATTGAAGAAATCGAACAGGGCTGCTTCACGCTTGATAGATGGTGTATCCACACCGGGAACTTCCTGCATTGGGTTTCGCTATTTACAATGGCGAATTTGCAGGGTATGTGGATACTTGGAAAGGACGAAAAAAACAGCGCCTCGGATAATCCAAGGCGCTGTAAATGTCAAGTGAGATGTAGGGACTTAATTTGACGCCTGACCTGAGTTGTTAAACGCGTCACGAATTTCATAAAGTGTTACCAGTATTTCACGCTTGTCTAACGACACTCCGGAACCATCTGAAAGAGTGATGTACTTAATGGCCACGTCGAGTTCACCACCTATTGTAAGCATGCTACCTTCGCCTACCATATCGAGAAGGTGGAAAAGTGGCTCCACATTAACAAGCTGGCCGGTAGAAGGATTTTTAACAAAAAGAGGAAGGTATTCCATAGTGCTACTTTGCATAAAAGATTGTTTTTTAGGGGCTATCGCCGCCCCCGCCGTGTAGGATAAGTTTTCATTGCCTGCAAAGTTAATCTACTAAGAGCCTAAAAATCCTATCGACGGAATAACTGACGACCCCATAGCCATCCTGCCAGCCCTAGCGCCATATTTAGTACATAAATAATAATCGACCGTGTCGGTTAAGTGGGTTGCCAGCTCCTGGGGGATCGAGCGGCGTTCGGATCCTTTGTCCTTTTCGAAGTTCTCCAAAATGGGCGTTTGCGACATACACATCATGACCACTTTGGCGTGTCGGAGATTGAAACGGACTTTTGGCAACCGGGTGTTTTCTTCTTTGAGGATCTCATCCATAAAAAAGAATTTGTCGCGGTGTGCCCAGTTGTAGGATCCGGCCATGATGGCGACACGCCAGCCGTATTTTCGTAAAATTTTGGTAAAAACATCCAAATGCGTTTCGGTCGTGCCCGCGTTTTTGGACTTGATGTTCCGGTCTCCGTAGATCTGGATCAGCTTTAAACGATGGCCAATATACTTTTCACAGAATTTGATGGCTAGTTTTTCGACCATGTTGATCTTTTCCTGATCAGGCTTAACGAATAGCGCGTCGAAACAATGCTCGGTGTTTCGGGCTTCCTGCCATAGTGTACCAGAAGTGAACGACGCGTTGGTGTCGATGGAAATATTGATAGCCGAATCCTGACTGTAATCGCCTTGGGCCATTTGCCACACACCTAAGGCGTCGTCGTAATCGTAACGCGTTTCCATATTGCAATGCTTATCCATGCTCAGAGATGGGTAGAAGCCATTGGGAAGTGACGTCATACGCTTGTTTTCCATCTCGACCTCGAATTCTATCGGTGTTAAAAGTTCGCGCTGGGTTTCAATGTAGTCAGGTACTTTGGCGAGCAGTGCATAATTATCGGCGGCGGTTGCCTCCTGATAGAGATACTTTTCCGGATTGTCTTTTGCCAAATCTTCATACTTGAAAATCCAATTACCCTCGGGGTTCCAGGGCACGGATGAGAAGTGATAAAAGGCCAGATTGAGATGGGAATCGAAGCCGATCGGCGCACGGTTACGGGGAAGGATAATCTTATTAACCCAGTCCTCTTTGAACCAGCCGGACTCATCAATAAAGTTTTGTGTGTCGTTACCACCACGGTTGGTATTTGGCCGGTCGTAACTCCTGAGCTGCAACACATACCCCGACTTGAAGGAAATGCAGTTGTCGAATTTTTTCGGCGAATAAATCGGCTTTGCCCAGTTTGCGGGTGGCCGCTTGAACTGTACATAATTACCACGACCCGTTTTAGGGTCGTATGGATGCCAGCCGTATTGTTTCCAAACAGCGTCTGCCTGTTCCAGGATAATTTCAAGGCCCTGGCCAAAGGTGTTACAATTAAGTGACGCCTTCGCACCCGGCAGTGCTTTGGCTGATTGCCCGATAACATGGCAAAGTGTATTCGTCTTGGCTGATGCGCGGCCACAAATTGCGGCCTTAATCCTTGCTGTGGATTTCAGGAATTTGATTTGCCACGGATTCAACCTGATTACCGCCTGGGAGGCTTCTTGGAATGTCTTCATATGGAGTGTCGATAGCCTCATAGATGAAAGATGCTGGAACGGAGTAATCGGTATCGTCCTGATCTTCCTCTTTAATTTCGTCGTAGGCGTTCATGAGTTTATTGATCTGGTCGTTCAGCCGAGCGGCGGCAATGTAGTCGCCCATTTGTGACGCTTCGGCTTCCCGCTTTTCAAGATGCTGGATCCTGAAAGCCTTTTTTGCCCGCAAGCTCATTTCGTGAATGTCGCCATACAATTCCATGGCTTCGTTCACGATCCGGTTGGACATTTGCATACTGACCTCGTAGTGATCCTGAATGAACTTCACCACTTCGGCGCGTTTCCATGGGCCGCAATAATGCCCATCGACATCAGCCTGACCGAAGTCGATCAGGGCAATTACCCGCTCATAGCGCTGTAAAAATTCCTGCTCGGCGACGGTAGGCTCGTAGTCACCGGCATAATAGTCGCGGTACTTTTGAAGCTTGTCAGGCTGATGTGGGATGATGTTAGGCATGGATTAAACGGTTGTACTGTAAGCCACCCATCCGTACACTTGCGCCCCTGCGCTTCGTAATGCAAAATACCCCGGATGGTTATAGTCATCATTCGCGATTTGCAGCGTGGTATTTATCGAACCTTCGTCATTCTGTTCAAACGTAAAGCTATGACTCAATGGCTGCATGGCGAACCATGTCGGGATAATATATATACGGTTAGCTACCTGACTAGCAAGGCTTCCGAATCGCGTTTGCAGCTCTTTGTACAAATCCCACTTGTTGTTGTGATCCGATTGTGAAAATAAGCCGACGTAATTTGGGTGCCTCTCTGGAAACATTGGGCCTGGAATGTCTGTCATTAAAACCCCAACCTTGCAAGATGGCAACTGTGTGGTAATCTCCGTTGCGAGTTCAATGATATCATTAGCTATATCAACCGGGTTGGTGACGTGCAACCTATCGTTTTCACCGGTTGTAATTAAGTAATGGGTAGGTGTGCAAACCTGGTGATTCGCCAGACTCACTACTTTACTTCCTGCCGTACTGCCTAAAATCAATGGCGTAACCCCATCGGGGGCCAGTGTTTTCCATTCAGCTAGGTATTTTGTAAAATTGAACCTGTTTGTTCCAGATTTTGCGTAGTCAAAGTAAGGATTTACTGTTGACAGAGTCCCTGCAGAAACGCCGTCTATCCATGCTTGAACAAGTGCAATTTGAGGGGCGGATCCAGTCCACGCACCTAGACTATTGGAAATTTGATTTTCCGAAATAAGCGTGTTGTAAGAATTCGCCGAAATTACCGGCGCAACGACACCGTAAATCGCCTTTGAAATTAAGGTGTTATCTGAAGCCGAGCCATTGTATCCACGACTGTTGGTTGTTGATAAACCCAATAAATCCCAGCCACCAAGTGGAAAAACCCACATTCTTATAGGGTGTCTAAGCCATGTACTTGTAGCCCACCCACCAAAGCCATCAGCAAATTGTTTGATTGTGAGACTATTGCTTTTATAGGAGAGGGTTCCATCTCCTTGGTTAGACCTCCCCATGCACAGATAGCTAAATCCGCTACCTGCGTCAATCCTATTTTTTTCAGCAATTTCCTTTGCCATTCCATGAATTGTGCCCGCTCCAACGCCTGAATAACTACCGTTTCTTGGTCGAAATGTAGTTATACTATCTCCGATCCATCCCACTTTTGGGAACTGTGAAGCCAACGCGCTTATATTGACTGAAATGCGGTTTATATTGACATTTTTCGTTAAATATTTGCCCCCTCCCAGTGTAATAGCGAGCGTATCTTGGATCACCGTCCCCGCATTTGTTGCATTTTTAGCAGTGATGATAAAGTTCTTACCCCCATTCAGCCAGACCTCTATTTTTTCCCGAATGAAGTGCTGCAAGTATAAAAGCGTTGGCTCTTTCCTTGTTGTGGCAACTCCGTCCGGTAAATAAATATTTGCGGGTGATATGTACTGAAAATCAATCAATCCAAGGTTGGCCACTGCTTCTAGTGCGGCTGTTTTCGCCGCTAATAAGTCCGTTGTGATCTTATCAGCTACGAAGCTTTCGCCAATTTTCGCCCCTACTGTGAGGCGTTTGGCTAGGATGCTATGCGCATCAACCTTATCATTTAAATCCTCTGTCACATAGGATTCGTAAGCTGTGGCTGATGTCCCGATTTGAATTTGTAATGTATCTTTCTGTGGTAATGACACCCCACTTCCGTAAATCTGCATAGCGATTTTTACGCATAGCGCAGGCGTGGTGAAAGCAAAATTATTTGTAGGACTACCTATGAACGATATAGTCGCACCCGCGGCATTTAGGAATTTTAAACCGCGCGGTGGCCCTATGGTTAATCCTGAAATAAAATACGTCGTGTTTGGCAAAACAGGCATATCCTTAATACGACCAAATCCAGCAACGGAAAATACAACACCGTCAGAGCCAACGCCTTCGCCGTCCTGGACGTGCGTGGCTTTGTCAAACTTATTTGTTCCCACGATGGCGACAGTTGCCCCGGTTGCTTTCCCCGCAATTGCAGCCGAGTTGGCAGCTACATTTGCTTCGATCGTATCAAGTCTTGTAAGAAACAAAACATCCTCATAAAAATGAACGATTCCCGGGTTTGCGTCCCCTGCCGGTAACGTAGGTACGGTTGTATATGTAGGTGCGACAGTTGGCAACCAAACGCGATAATACAACCCCGTTCCGTTGTTCCATTCTCCACTAGCATCATCCTTGTTTGTGACCGAATACACCGGGTTTAATGTCGCATCGCAAGATATAGACACGAATATTCTATCCCCGTTCGCCGTTGTGACAGAGTTTGTTAACTTGATTTTGTATTCGTAATTGTGGTAATCTACAATTGAATCAGCATCGTCGTAAGTGGCAAATTCCGCGTAAGGAACTGTTGTATCTAGAAGAATCGTATTAACACCCGATCTTTGGTGAATGACCTGAAATCTTATGTCACTATTGATTGTTCCTAAACTACTGCGTTTAAAAATGAAGAATCCTGCTCTATCAAGCTTCTTAACTCCTTTTGGGAAAAACCAATATTTGTGCTCCTTCAATGTGGTCGAAATCCCATACGTGGTATAGGCGTAGCTGGGCACTTGCTGAATACGCGCCACTGGAGTAATAACAGGAGTCAATTTAATGGTTTGAGCCTCTAAACTTGTTATTTTGGGTTCGGCAACGACTATTTTTTGAAGCGCCAAGTCGCTTGCTTTAATCCAAGACCAATGGGTTCCAATTTTCTTCAACCTATCTCCGGGGTTGACAGCCTGGCCAATACTGAAATTTTCGCCTGCGAATGCCATTACACCAGCTACGGGCGTAATATCGAGATAAGCTCCATCCACCCAAGCCGGGTTTGGTGTCGCAGTAATGGTAGGAGTATTGGTTGAAGCGTTCCAAGACCCTTTCGGAATTAGCCCCAGATCTGCTCTATCAGCGGCTGCTATTGATCTGTCAGCGGCGAGCTCTGATAATACTTTTTGGGCGGTAGCCGCTGTTATATTACTATTGAAAGTGCTGATGTGCTCGTCGTACGTACCGAGAATGTCTGTCAATTGGCTTTGAAAAGTCGCCGGGTCGATTTCACCATGGTTGTCGTAGTAATCAACCCATGTTTCGAGCATATCGGCGAGCTCAGTGTCTTGGATGGGAGAAACGGGTGAACGGCCCCGAAGGGTGTTAATAGCTGCAATGAGCTGGGAACGTGTTGGCATAACGTTTCGTGATTGGTTGTAAGGTTATCATCACGAAAGTACCGGCAGGAAAAAGAGGTGGAAAGGACGGAAAATTTGGAAAAGCCCTCCGATGCAGGGAGCATCGGAGGGCTGATTTGATTACTGATTAAATAGATAATCAAACATTCCGATGCGAATCGCGGCGGTGAATAGCTCCACGGCTAACTTAATAAGTAATTCCTTGTCGATGAATGGCCCCGTGGAACCTTGCTCCCGGTGGCATTTGGTTTTTTTTGCCATGGGACAAATATTGATGCCCGGCAAAAAAATCAATGGGACAGCCACTACACCCTCCTAATTTGCGTCAATTGAGGGTTTTTGTTGGCTGTCCCATGGAATTACAAAAAAAATGCTATAGTTATTCTGGCAAGTGAGGGTAAAGCGCTTCGGCAAACCAAATAGCGACCCTCTTATCTTTCACTACGGCCATAAAACCCGACTTATGCCGAAAAATGAAACCCGGACAATGTGCTATGCTTTCCGGTACCACATCGATCGTTGTGTCGCGGGACTGGATTTGCCAACCGTTGGCGTGTGGCATTACGGCAAAAACGTGGTCGGTCTTATCCTTCCAGATTCCGGAATATTCTTCAAACACGGCCACGTTGTTTGGCAGGATCACGCGGCGGTGGTATTCGGCTTCGAATTCGGCTTTGCGCTCGGAGTTGTAAACTTCGTTGCCAATGATGACCATGGCGAACTCAACTGCTTTGCGGAATTGGATAAATTGCTGATCTGGATCAGTAACATCGCGGTTGAAACCACCGATAATACTGGAAACATTGCGAAAGCCGCTGGGAAGTGTTGCCCACACGCCGTATATATTGTTACGGTTGGTGTCCATTGCGTCGATAGCGGAAATGAATTTTTCGAAAAATGGCTGGGCGTCGGGTCGTGGACAAATCAAATCCTTAAAATGCTCATACACCAACCCAGCAGCCGACATAAGGTTCATATCCTGATGATGGTCGAAATTCAACATTGAAGGATCGTAAACGCCCCCAACATCCAAAACCAAGATTTGAGGATCTGCCAGACCGGCCGCGAGAATTTCGGGATTGCGGGTGCGGAATAACTCGAAGCCACGAAAGTGATTCTCGTTAACATTATAATAACCCGTGAATAAATCGAACGGAAAACCGTGATATGCATCCATTGCAGTTTGCAGCATGGCCACTGCAAAAACGTCGTCGGCGTGAAAGGTGGTGTCGTGGGTAATAACTCTATTGAAGTTCATAAGAATGGATTGGGGTTGTAAAATTAGTGAATGAATGATGGGAATCGATCTGGGAAAGAATCTCTTTGATCAGAGCCGGGGGCACAATGGAACGCTCGTAGGCGCTGGTCATTTCGGTTACAGATCCTGGAAAGATGCGCCCCACGGCCGTGCTGATTTTTGGGAGCTTCAAAAAACTGCAATTGGTGAAAATGTCGGTTGGCTTGTAGATGTCCAGACCGAAGTCGTTGTAACTGATTTCGTACCGAAAAGGCGCGAAATTCATTTGCGGCATGTGCCTGAGTGCCCCCCTTGGATTTTCAATGAAAAAGTATGTGGGGTTTATTTTCTTGATCAGCCACAAGGTTTTTTCAAGAAGCTGGACGGCACGCCGGGATGCTTCGGTTTTGGGGAAATAGTAGTAACTCCTATGATTGTACGTTATCTTATCCCAATGGTTGACCAGATTCAAAATGGAATACTGGGTGCATGGCACCGATGCCCAAACGATAGATGCCTTGTCCCGACCTGGTATTTGATTCAAGGCAACTTTGGCGATGTCGGCCGACAGATCAGGTTGGAACTTGTTTTCGATGTCGACGGTGAAAACCTTGTACCCAAAGTCAGCCTGAGCGATACTGGACACTGTTTTCGACCCTGCGAAAAACTCGACGAGATAGCGATCTTTCAGGTCGGTTTTGTAATGTAGATTGTCCGCAAACGTGGACATGCAATTTTGACAATGCCAGGCCGATTTTTTGAGCAAAGGATAATAGATTTCCTTCATGCTGGTATCAAATTGCTTGATACCGCACGATGTGCAGTAATGTCTTTTCTTCATGATTTTATGACAATCCGGATTGAACGGTTTACAGTGCGCAGCCGACCTGAGGTGCAGGCCGGCAAATGGCGTTTTTTAGTTTTATTCGATTACTTCAAAGGAGTGGATTCCGGCAAAATCTGAAAAGTCAAAACTTCGGAAGGCTGGCTGATATTCGTACTTGCCTTTCTTCGAGTCCCATCTAACAACAGCTTCCATGCCGTTCAGAAAATGGTAGTTGTAGTTTTGAAGGATCCGAATGCGGCACCCGTCAGATACCTCTTTGCCATTGGAATCATAAAAAACAGCTACTGGCTTTACTTTCGGCTTTTTGTATAGGCCTTGACGGCCCATCTCTTCCAGATAATTGTCATACGACCCATATTCCTTTATGATATCGTTCAGCTTTGATGTGATGCTACCCATTGGAATCAGGTTTAACAGGTTCGACTTGATAAGGATTTGGGTAAAGAACTTTCAAAAATTCATTTTCCGATTTGAACAAATCTCTATCTAGTTCAACTGATCGTAATTCTTTCTTCAACCGTCTGCACATCCATATTAAACCGGATACTTGAATATTTGCAACTGATGAAATCGTTTGAGTATTTCTCACTCTTGGAGTTGTTATACTATTCATAATGATTCGAATCTCTTAAGACTTTATGATTACTTCGAAACCGATCACCCACACCCAGGGGTTGCTCTTCACACTGTTTTCTCCCTGGATAGAGGCCCAAAGTGTGAAAAATGACAAAATAGGATCATTAGTGCCCACTTCACCGCCATAAGGGTGATTGTACCATCTGTACCTCGTTTCCTCAGGAGCCTCAGGCCAAGATGGCAAAACCTCTATCCCTTCGTGCACTGCATCATCGGCGCTAATTGACGCCAATCGATCGGCCTTGACGTCTGTAATTTCGATCCAGGTTCTGGCAAAAACTTTGGGTAAAAACCGAGCTCGTTGCCATTTGCCCAGGGTTTTACGCTTTCGAAGCTTTTGCAAAGTGGTCAGCGAAATTTCCTTGTAATACAGGTCAATAATAACCCCGTCTTTAAACTGACAATACCACCTATTTTCTACTGCCCAAATTTTATGTTCTTCCCGGATCCAAAGTTGATCGCCGATTTCGCCGAATGGAGATGGAATCGGTGTGATCCATGGTGTAATTTCCGGCTTCAAGTCCTCAAACAAAAGACCCTTATCGTACCCGATATATTTGTAACGGTCGGGATCGTCATTGATGATCAGCTTATCCGACAGTAGCCTGCGCGTCATTGTCTTAACTCCGTTGTGGATAGGCTGGATTAGGCTTGTTGAGAATGAAATGGGGCGTTCTTTCATAATACTATCTATTGGAATCTGATTTAAAAAGCTGGTTGAATTTATTTTTTGTCACCTCTTGGCAGTCTTTGGGAGCTTTCCAGTTTTCCTGAATTTCAGTTATGTTATCCCATACTTCGAATCCGATGTATTCATCTGAGGTGAAATTGTACCCGATTCGCACGAAGTCGTAATCCACTTTCACAATTCTGTTCAGGTCACCTATTGGAATGGTTGGAAGTTCTTTGAACATTTTATCGATTAGCTTACCATCTCGGGTACTTTTACGAGGTGTAGCTTCTCCATTTTTATTGACTTTCCACAATGCCAAATAAGGTTCCTTTTCAAATTTTACAGCAGAAATTCCACCATAGGCAACTCCATAGGCACTTAAAAAAATGGAAAACCCGAATGCGTCAGCCACTTTTTTCTGAGCTTCAAAACATGCTGTTCTACGATTTTGGAATTCGGCAAATTTTGCACCTGTCTTGCTTGTTTTCTTTGTGATAAAATACATGATCTAAGGATTTAAAATCGTGCTGGCCATTTTGTCAAGTACCTTTTCTTGCTCTTTGGAAGCGATGAGCACTTGCTTGTCCCTGGTTATGAAATATTTGTTTTGGAGGTTCCGGACTTTTTGAACCTGGGTTGCAAGGGATTGGAGTGTGATTGTTTCAGGCATCGCTTTCTGGGTTTAAAAATGAATTGAAGGTTTCTAATGCTCGTTGGTATTCATAGTCAAATTCTTTTTGATCAATCGGCTCAAAAGTCTCTGAGATAAAAACGGCCAGGTGCTCGACCCAATAGATCCCAGGCCATCGCAATGTTACTTTCAGTGTGTCGGCAGCTACCTCGATTTTGTCATGAGGGACAGCGAAATATTCTGTGAAGAAATCCTGTGAAGCAAAGTTTTTGTGAAGCTGTTTATAGTATTTCATGAGATCTGTTTGATGAAGTCCTTGCTGTGATCGTGGTCGTCAGCCCAATAGCGCCCGTTTGCCATCCAATAACGGTCGTCGGATCTTACCGGGAAAAGGCCATTTTTGTCGGTGATTTCTGAGATGGTGAAAGTTTTACCACCACGTGTTAGCCAGGTTTGCCCGGCTTTGATTTCGATATCCATTAATCAGATTTTGTTAGGGTCATTTCGAAGATATCCTTGTCGGTTCGGAGCTTCCCAAGTCGCTGGTAATCCGGGCCTGCTTGTTTTTGTATTTCTTCGAGACAGGCCAACGTATTGTAAAAGTTGGGATTGAAGCCTTTTGTAATTTTCACAAACAGCTTGTCACCAATGAACTCGAAGCGCTCGACCAGCCCGAATTGATCTAGTTCTTTCGGGGGATGGCGTGATTCCTGGGGCATATATTGGATTGGTTAAAGTGAAAAATTCGCGATTATCTTCCGTAGGTTTTCGATGTCCTCTTGCTTGCTTTCGATGGTGTCTTGCAGGACATTGTTTACGGTTTCGTGTTGCTGGATCCGCTGGCGGAAGATGTCAATGATGGGTTTCATGTGATTGCACGTCCAGCCCTTGGTTACCAGCAGCATGAGGGTAGTTTTGGTAAGGCAGTTTTCGAACTCGCCAAACGTTTGCAATAGCTTCATGGCCCGGATCTGTTCCAGCTTTTCCGCTGTATTTCGCCAGTATTCAGCAAAGAGTCCTGATTCATAGACATCAAGCTCGATATGATAAAAAACGTCGTCCTGATGGCGGATTTCGGTTAAATAGATGTACTTCCGATTATCATCGATAATTGCTTGAAGCGTCATGACAAGGATGGTTTGGGTGAAAGTGTGTTACCTGGCTGCACCGGTGGTATCGATGGTATTGCCGGCGATATCGACAGAGCCGGCGTGGTGGACCGCATCAGTATTTCGGGCGATGTGATCAGCTGGTACCGCTTTATGTACCGGTAGGATCCAGCATTGTTTTTAGATTCTGCAACATGGCCCGCTGTTCGATCACTGGCAGATCCTTGAACTTTCGCCGCCAACGGCGTTGCATCCGGGTGATACGTTCACGTTCGCGGTAATCTTCCCCGATGTATTGGAAGTCGTGTAGCTGGTCGGTTTCGGGATAGTTCATCCAAAGTTGTTCAATGGCACGGCCATTGCGGGTTTGAGACTCGAATTCGATGCGACGCCAGCTATCCGCCCATCCTTTTCCCCAAATCATATCGTCGTATAGCTCATTGGGGTAGGTGCTAATCGCTACCTTGGCATATTGAAAATTTACCAGACTGCGTATAAGCTCTTGATGATCATCGTCGGATAGTTCGTACCTGTATTGTGGCCGGGAATCCTTCCTTGCTGTAAGCGGGTATGGTGGATCAGCGTAAATGAAGGCATCCTCTCTATCCAACAGACGATTGAAACGTGAATCGTCAAACAGCTCCAAAGTGGATCCATGGAAACAAAAATTTCCTTTTGCGCCCATTTCAATGCGTCGCAAGATGTGTGTGAAATCTGTTACGTGATCGAAACCAAACTTTTCGACATAAAAGCGAATGAGCCGCTCGTCGGTTTCGACTACATAATTAGCCCATGCCGTCCGCTTGTGCCGCAAGATCCCCAGCATCCCTCCAAAAAGCTCGACATATATCCTGTGAGCTGGGATCTGGTTAATGATCTTCTGGTATGTGCCAGAACCAGACTTTCCGCCGAAATATTGAGTGTTTTTGAATTCCATTATTCTATTCAAATTGAAAGTTTGCATTGATTGCTTTCAGTGTGTCACCCAATAGCCAGATGTTTTCATCGAGCACGTTGACACCGTCTTGCATGGTACCAATTTCCTCCGGTGTCAGATCGGCTGAATGATGCTCGATTACTTCATGCTCATCCTCCATGATTTCAGTAAGGCGGGTGATAACTTGTTGAAGCTTTGGCATCGTTGCTGTGAGCTTTCTTTGGTTTTTGGGTGACATGGATTAGAGGTTTAAAGAGGTTTTTACGAATTCGAAATGGGTGGTGAAGTCCTTTAATCGCGCCTTGTATTCCTTTTCGGACGACGCAACACAGAAATTGATCATGAACTCGACGTCGAAGAATTCGCCCAGGCCACATACATCGGTGCCAGTCGACCGAATTTTGAACTTTTCAGAGTCGACGTATTCGAGCCAAAAGGCTTCGCTTTCGGATTTTATCTTAATAAAAAACCTGTCATTGGCCGTACGGACGTACACCGGATAGGTTATTTTGATCTTTGGAGGTACGGAAAGTCGTTTAATTTCGCTGATCATAACTTTGACATATTTACCAAGGGGTACCTATTTTGAGTGCCTACCATGCCTACCGTGCCTACGCTTGAAAACTTTTGCTGATAATCAATCGATTACCAGTTTTGACAGTACCTACAACCGTAGGCAAATTCCGTTTAGCGTAGGCAAATGGCCGATTTTGTAGGCAAGTGCCATTTTGTAGGCATTTTTCGGGCACTTGCCTACGCTTGCCTACCATTTGCCTACCGTTGCCTACGCCTTGCTTCGCTCCCTTTACCACCTATTTATTTAATAATCAATTAATTAATATATATATGGTAAGGGCGTAGGCACGGTAGGCACGGTAGGCAAGGAAAATACGGGGCGCTAAAATGGAATGTCCCTTTGCTTGCCTGGGGCATCCTTAACTTGTTCTCTTTCAGAAACATTGCCTACGCTGGCTACCGTTGGTGTGTCCTGTTCCATTTTCTCATTTAAGCCCTCCAAGGAGAAACCGTCCAAAATCTCAGTGAGATACTCGTAATCGTAAGCAAGTGCCGATGTAGGAGAACCGCCGAATTTTATGTTTCGAATGCTGCCATAAAAGCCTTTGGCATGTTCCAAGTAATGTTTTAGCGACCCTGAGTCAAGCCCGTTCTTCCCGTACTGCTTTCTGTGTAATTCCAGGTACAATGGCTGAATCTTGCTGAGCCGCATGTATAGGACTTTTTTGGGACGGCCTTGATCCAGGATCTTCTCGGTGCTTTCGCCATTCTCATACACCGTCAGCGATGGTACGGCTTTGATCAGAAACTCCTCATTGTCTTTAATGTGGCCCGTTCGGTACATGTATTCGACCATGTTCCAGAATGTACTGGTCTCTTTGGATCCGGCTATGAGGGAATTCTGCTTACGAAGCATGTTTGAGGCCGTTTGCCGGATTTCCTCCTGCGTAAATGGGAAATCGATCAGATCCTTTAAAACCTCGAACATTGAAAGCAGTACTGAGATATTTTTTACGAGACGGTCGTCAATGCCATGTTTGGAAAATGAGGATTTTAAAACATCGAACTGGGTGTTGTAGATATCGAAAAAGGTCTTTTCCACGATATCCCGGTGCACCGACAATTCTGCCGTAATGTGCCCAAAGTCCAGATTCTTGCCTCGCAAGTGAAAGGAGTCGAGCCGCTGGCGTTCTTCCTGGGAAAACTCAGTTTTGTCGTATTGTAGCAAAATGCACCTGGTGAAAAGTGCGATATCAGCTGTTGGCAATTCCTGGCCACTCACAATACACCCAGATGAAACTGGGATAGACTTGTTTCGGTTATCCTTCGTCATGTCGGACTTGGTGTGGCCATTCCCATCGTAGGCGGTTTTGAGCGACTGCACCCGGCCCCAGTCAATACTATTGAGATACTCATCGAACCAAACAACTGCATTGCGGAACTCGGCGAAATGCTTGTAGAAACCTACGCTGGTACCTGTGTTGAGCGCAAACGGCGGTCGAGCGTGGCCGAATAAATAGGACATAGACCATGCCATGGTGGACTTACCCGTTTGCGGCGGGCCAAAAAGGAATAAATGCGGAAAGCATCGGAAGCGATCAAACACAATATCCCTGAAAAGGCATGAAATGTAATACAGTAAACCGATGCGGCCATTATCGCCATGTACGTCGCAAAACAGCTTGGCGTAGTCGGCAAAACTGATCGTTCCCTTGTTGTAGATGAATTTTTTGGCGTTCTGATACTCGTCGTCGTCGTTCATATAGATCCTGGAAAGAGGTGGTATAAAATAGCGTTTGTCGCCGTGCTCTACGATGCCGTAACCGTCCTTATCCAGGGGTGTGAAAACGGGGCGGGTTACCTTTTCTAAATGCATTGGGGACTTTTGAGACTGAATGCCATTGGCAAAAGCATAAAATCCGTCCTTATGATATCCCAGGGTTTTCACTTCTTCGGCTTCCTTGGATTCATCGAAAAGCTTAGACTTGACTTTCATAAATTGCATGGGATTGCCCATGAAAATGAAGTTACCCTGAGACTCAACGTTTTTACGGAAGCCGTCCAGCTGGACAAACTCCGAGGGATCCAGGTCGACAACCTTCGACTTTTTCCAGCAGTTTTTGACTTCGTAGATCCGCTTGGGGTTGGACTTGGAAATGATCAGAAACAGCGGGCGAATGGTAAAGTTGCTGCCAGGCTTAAACTTGTACATATACGATTTCTCGTCGTAGGTGGCGAACCAGTATTTGCCTTGCCACTCAACGAAACCATATTTGCGAAACATCTTCCTGATTTCAGGAGTGTGCCAGGCTTCGAGAGATAATCCTACCTGCTCTATGTCGTCATCTTCTTCGTCGATGAAATCGTCGTCATCGTCAGATTCCGAATCTTCGGTCTTTTCCTTTTCCTCGGAAACAGGTTCTTTTGATTTGCTTTTGCCTTTTTTTCCCTTCTTAGCCTTTTTAGAGGCGTTTGGGGCTGGTTCTTCCTTTACTGGATCCGGCACCGGCGTTTCTGTCGATGGATGATCACTGGACACTACTTTTAACAAAGTCCTTAAATGTGCTTCAACTTCTTCTGGATCATGAAAAAATATAGTTTGTGGCTCGTTAACGATCTTCGGCGACACAATTCCAAGTAAAACAAGCTGATCCATGATTCGCCCAGCCCGATTGTATCCCAGTTTGAACAATCGTTGGATAAAGGAAGTACTACACTGCTGATCAGCAACAATAAGCATAGCAACATCAAAAAGTAAATCGTCGACTTCGTCCGGAAGTACCGGCACTTCTGCTGGTACGATATCGGGTTTAGGTTCGGTAACGTCGGGCACACCGTCGACTAACGGTGTTTCTGGCGATACTTCAGGTAAATTCTTCTTGTCCCAGGCAGCTTTAATCAGATCGTCAAGGTCTATTAGATTGTCGCCTCTTTGGTCGATGATGTGGTCGGCGATGTCATATCCATCGGTGCGGTCCGGAAATGGATCGACGACAGCGTGATTGATCTGATAACCTTCAAGCTTCCGAATGCTGCTGTTGGGTTTGCCTGGACGGCCAGCTATATCGGCATCACAAAGCCATACGACCCGGCGTCCAAATACGGCTGGTATTTTGGCATCGGTAAGGCCGGTATTGGCTGCACAAGCGAGCCAGTCGTACTGTGGATAGAAAAAGGAAGCTACAACGGCTGTCTTTTCGGACTCCACAATGATAACCGTCTTTTTCTTGTCAGGATCTAGCAGGTGCTCACCGTAAAGGCACAACATAAAACGTTTCAGTTCGTCGTCTGGCTGTTTGAGGCTGAATGCCAGAAAGTCCTTATTGCGATGACCATCCGTCTTGTAAAGGATGCTTTTCCCGTTCACGATCCGGCCTTCCCGATCCTTGAAAACGAACATCGTTTTGTTGATTTCACCACCCATACCCCATTTTTGAAAATGAAGCATGGTAATACCAAGCCTATTGGTAAGGTAGGTGTGCAGGTTGGTATAAAGGCGGGCTTGGGCCTTGGTCAAGCGCTCCAATTGGGGGCCTTCAGGGAATACCTGGACGGGTTGTGGTGGCGGCGGGCCTGGCTCTTTGCCTTCGGTCTTTATTCCCTTTGGCGGTAAGTGGATCCCGCAAGTGTTTTGCCGATCGCAAATGCCGAAGTCGTCAAGGCGCTTGCCCTCTATATCTTCATAATAGCGAAACACGCCATTATGGTCACAATTGGGGCATGTGCCCTTTTTCTTCGGATGCTTTTCGAGCCTAAAAGGATACTCATTGGACTGCATATAAAATTCGTTCAGCTCGTTTTCTGATAATTGATCGTCGGGTGAGCTCGATGAGCAAACCGTGTTCTTGTTTTATTTTGGCATGCTTGCTTTTGGGATGCCGGAAACAGATTGACAAAATGTAATTGTCGGTAACCTGGTCGCGTTCCAGCTTGTAAGTTTGCCGGGCGGGTTCGGTGTTATACCGTTGCTGCCTGTTGTTTCTTTGCCGGATGGCCATCAGTTGCTCGGGTGTTCGAAACAGCTCCATGCGAACCCGTTTTTTGGCAATTCGCTTGCGTGTCCATGGGGTAAACTTCCGGGGAAAACGCTGGTTCATTTGCTCCGACATCTCGACATCTCCCATGTGTGCATAATGTGAAACAAGGAAAGAGATTTGGGCTTTTGTCCACTTATTAAGTTCAACGGTGAAGGGCATACGTACGATTTTTGTCATTGGGCTGCACCTCCTTTCGCCTCGCTAAGTGCCGGAAAAATGAACTTGTCGAACCGGGTAAATCCTTGTAACAAGGTGCCCAGAATGTGGGTGTTCCAGTGAATGCCCTGGTCGGTGATACTGGACACGTTGGCGACGTAATGCCATCCTACAATGATATCAGCGGCATGTATGTACCGATGACCAAAAAGTATCACAAGCTTGTAAGCGATGTAATCCATGGTGAAAACTTCACCGGCAAGGAAACGATCCTGATTATTCATTGTGGCGATCCTCCTTCCCTGAATTCCAAATTAGAAAATGAGATGTATCCCTTGACAGGTTTTCCAAGAATGTTTCTTTGCCAATAGAACCCTTGGTTTGTAACTTTTACTACAATAGCAAACCACTCGAAAACGCCTTCGCTGTTTCGGATAAGCACCACGTGGTGGCTGGCCTGCTTTTTTATTTTGTGAATCCACCCATCACCTGTGCTGAATGGAGCCCCTGATAAAACTGTGTCATTTTTCATTTCTTAGACCCTCCTTCCATGTTGAGCGCTTTGCAGATCTTATAATCGAGGTAGCTCCTGATTGTGATATAGGTCACGTGCCGGTTGAAATGCTCGTTCATGGGTTCGGTACCCTTGGCTGCGTGCGCCAGTTCAAGACTTGACTTGGCGTAGTCATCGACCTTGGACTGGATACGTCCCAGCTCGTCCAGGGTGTCGGGAAGTTGCTCTTTATTGTACAGATCTATAATTTCTTCGATACTCATAGAATGGACGGTTTAAGGAAAATCCAGTCGGATTTGGTGATGATGTAAAAACAATGTGGGCATTCATGCTTATAAAGATCTTCGAGCAAGGCGTGAAATATTTTGGCCTTCTGGTGGCGGCTGCATTTGGGACACTGGATGTAATCGTTATCCCTTGGCAGTTGATCATTATCTGGGACAACTGTTGTTTTTGACATGGCTCGAAGGTTTGAACTGGTGAAGCACTGCCTTTGCCAGGCGAATGCCGAAGTAGAAAATCACAAGGAAAAATGACAGGATGAGCATTACGAAAAAGCGGTCGATGGACGTCATGATTGTTTGGGTTTTTTGAAAATGATGGAATAGGATACAAGGAGAAAAAAGGCAACACAGACCAGGAAGGAAAAATGGTCAGTCAATAGATTGGCTATACCTTCTCCGGTAAGCAAAATGCCAATTACGGCAAGGGCGTTTTGGGTGGTACTCATGAGATTGACGGGTTAAGATTTGACAGACCGGGAGGAAAGACCTTGTTTTTGCAGAATAGATTTTTGGGAAACGGAGTGAACAATTTCCTTCATATCTGCAATGATCTTTCTCAGGGACTCATTGCCGGTAGTCCCCTTACCGATGTTTTGCCAGGCATGCAAACCGGTGTCAGTGCCGTGCCAATCGCTATGTTTTTTCAACAGAGAGCGCCACTTCGTTTTATGCAGTGGATAAAGCCTACGAAACTCTGCTAGCAGGAGTTCCTTGTTACCATTTACTAAGTCAGTGTTTGCCATTGTGAATTGTTTATTACATTTACGAGGTAATTATTACCTATCTAATAATTACGATGTAAATATAAATCACAATAATGTGATTTTAAAATAAAAAACTCAACGTTACAGTGATTTTAAATTATGACTAATCCTAATACTGTGAACATCAATTACTTAGACCTTAAAGCTATTCGCAAAAAAAATAAGTGGACTCAGGCAGATCTAGCCAGAAAGCTTGGGGTGCATTTAAATACAGTCCTTGGATACGAAAAAGGCAATGTGATTCCCGAATCAAAACAGAACCTTCTAGCCTTAATTCTTGCCGGTGGCAGTGATACGGAAAACTCACAAGACATCACAAACGGCAAACTCACCGTCAATGAATACATTGACCTCGAATACATTCCAGTAAAGGCCCGTGCTGGCTTTGCTGAAATGGAGAATATTGGCCATCCTGTTTTTGAAACCTATCGGGTGCTCCGTACGGAAGAAGGGGAAGCGTTCAAAAAACAGGTTGTGATTGAGATCGACGGGGATAGCATGGAGCCTAACTACATGAGCGGCTCTAAAGTAAGATGCAAAGAGGTGCCGGACGGGGATTGGCAATACCTGAACAGCGGCGTATATGTGGTAGTGTACAGCAACTTCTTTGTGGTGAAACGGGTAAAGAACAGCCCTGCCAATGGCATACTTTCGCTTCACAGCGACAACACCGAAACAGGCGGTACTACAGATGTGCCGTTAAGCGATGTGAGGAAGATATGGAGGGTGATGCGGATTGTGGATGCACCGGCTCGGTGAAAAACTAACTTATACTCAACGTCTTAATTAACCATAAACAACTACCCTACATGAAAAACAGAACTACTGCCGGAATTTTAGCCATCCTTTTGGGTGGTCTTGGAGTGCACCGCTTTTACCTCGGACAAATTGGATTAGGGATATTGTATCTGGTCTTCTGTTGGACATTTATTCCTTCGATCATCGCCCTGGTTGACGGTATTATTTTCTTGACAAAATCAGATGATGAGTTCAATTTGAAATACGGTAAAGACACCCCGGTAAAGGCAGTCCCTGCTAGCGCCAATCCTATTCCGGCCAAACAAGTAAGTTCAATTAAAGAGTTGTTTTCCCACGACTTCGAAGCCTTTGATGATAAACAATTTAACGTATTGGGTAAGGAGACCAATTCGGAGGGGAAAATCATCATGAAATACAGGAAGGCGCTTTCTTACAAAGAGGCCGGGCTTTTTGATATCATAAATGTCAATGACATAGAAGGTTCTAGAAATTACACTTTTGAAAATGGCCGATTCAACAAAGCGGATTACCCGGCTGTCGAAAGTCTTATTACCTCACTTTATTATTTATTGGGTAAGGACTCGTCGTTCAATGGCCTGCTTACTGTGGATGAAAAGGAAAGATTTCTTGACGGTAGCTTTCCCAGGATCAACAGGATGTGGACTGATGAACACCTCACTAACCCAGTGATGGTGACCTTTGACAAAGATGGTTACGAGTTGACGGTTTTTGGGTTTAAATCCCTGCCCTCTAAATCCACCGCTCCAATTGAGCAAGAATGATAAATGCCACCAGAAACCCGTGTCAATTACGTGTCAATTTGAAAGAATAATGGTCGTCAAAAGAGGCTAAAAAGGGCCTCATGTCAGTAAATTTTCATCAAAAAACTGCCTCTATGCGTCAGAAACGGCATATGCAGGTCAAACGTGTGAGGGTTCGAATCCCTCAACTCCCACATTGCGTAAAGGCCTATAAATCAAACGATTATAGGCCTTTTTCTTTGGCCAAAAGTGACCCCGTGCCAATTACGTGCCAATTAACTTTAGATTTTCAGGGTTTAACAATGAGTTCAGGATCGGCTATCTATCCGTTCAAACCAGCTATATTATCAGACAAAAAAGGAGATTTATCCAAAATATGGACAGTCAACTATTATGTTTGGTCAGAGAAGAAGGGGATGCTCGTTAGGAAAAGAGCTACGTTTAATCAGTCCACCGCAGCTGAACGATACGAACTGGCGAAAGAATTCATCTCAATAGTTAATGAAGCTCTTCAAGAAGGGCAAATTGTAGACCCTGTCAAAATTGAGATTGCAGACCAACCACTCACTGGCAAAACTCCGTTGGTTATTGCATTTAAAACGTTTTTGGACATCCGAGGCAAAACAATTGACATAAATACGCTTCGAAGTTATCAGAAGGATATTAATGTTTTTTTAGAATGGGCTGACAAGACAGTTCTAACCGAAAATAGACGACTAACGGTTTCAGAAATGACGCTGAGCGAGTTCTCTAGTCATGAAGTTTTCCGTTTTTCCGACTATGTTGATGGGAAAGTGAGAGTAAAAACGGATAAAGCTGGCAATGTTCTTAGTACCAAAATAGGAGTCGCAAAAAAAACTTACAGCAACTATATCGCCACCCTTCGCACTGCCTTTAGTTTTTTCATCGAAAGAAAAGCAATTAAGACCAATCCCTTCCTGGATGTAAAAAAGAGAAAGGGAGGAAGCAGCCAACATATTCCCTATAGTCCAAAACAAGTTCGGGACTTTAAAAAAATATGCCTTGAAAAACTAGGGGACGAACAGCTTTGGCTGTTTGTAAATTTTATTTACTACGGATTTTTTAGACCACGAGAGGAGGCTCAGTTTCTTCAGGTGAAGCATATCTTAAAACGAACTATCGTGGTACCCGGTGAAATTGCTAAGAATAACAATTCTGAACATGTCAGGATACCAAAAGCGCTGGAAGATTTAATACAAAAGTATAATCTGAGGAGTTTTCCGCCTAACTATTACGTTTTCTCGTCGGAGAAAAGACCGGGTATAAAGAGGGTTGGAATCAATTATTTTTATGTAAGAAATCGCAACGTGCTGGATCTTGCAAATCTCAAAGATCAGGAATACGACCTATACGGCTGGAAGCATACAGGAGTGATATCACTGTATCAAGCAACAAAGGATATCAAGCTCATTCAAGTCCAATGCCGCCATAAGGACATCAACACCACAGACAAGTATTTGAGGGAATTAGGTTTGTTTTTTGATGATGATGCATTGGATAGTTTTCCAGAGGCTGGAACGGATCATTAAAAAAAACGGATACAATTGTACCCGCCTTTTCACTTTTACCCTCCACACTAGCTTGATGAGATCAAGTAGCTTTTCTTTTTGACTCGTTGTTATAAAAAAAGTCACTACATCTAATAATTCCAGGTTAAACACTCGACTTTGGTTTTGGCCTCCTTACGGCGTCCATCCACAGCGAGTGTTTTTTGATGATCTTCGGTTTTCCAGTCATTCTGTTTTCTGTACTCCATCAAAATATCTTCTGGATAGCTACTCAAAAGAAACTTTCCCTGCATGTTTTTACAGGCTTCTAACAAAGCCACAAAATCGTTTGCCTTGTAACCTTTGTATGGCCCTTGATCAGAAGATACATACGGCGGATCCAGATAGAAAAATGATTCGGGGCTGTCGTACGCTTTGATGACTTTCAAAACGTCATAGCTTTCGATTGTTACGAATTTTAACCGGTTTTGGTAGGCTTCTGTGAATAAGCTCTTTTTGTTGAAAAGTCTGAGGGAACTATTCCCTATACGGTCGTAGCCAAAACCGCCACCAATAACTTTCCCAAAACTCATATTGCATTGCATCCATACTGACCAGGCACATTCTATTTTCCTGGTGACTTCCTCTTTTTGGGAAGTATAAACTTCTCGTGACTGGCGAAATTGCGAGCGGCTATGGAAGGTCTCATCAACCAATGCCTCAATTTCATTGAAGTCATATTTTAAAACTTTGTAAAAGGTCATTAGGCGATCATTGACATCGTTCACGACTTCGAAAGGTGAAGGATCCTTTGCCCAGAAGACTGCACCGCCGCCAAAAAAGGGCTCAATGTAATTGTGGTGTTTGGGGATTTTTGGTAAAATGTGGCGAAGCATGTTTTGCTTTCCGCCGTAATAGGAAATAGGAGTTTTTAGACGCATTGTTGATTTTGCTATTTTTTTACTGATAGCAAATTCCATAAATTGTCGATTCATAAAAAGGACGTCATCTGCAGCTGTGAACCCATTTGGCTATCTATACTATCAATCTTATTTGCTACTGAGCCGGGTTTCTAAATCTGGAGCTGCCAGATTCAAAACATTCACGATGCTCGTAGCATTCCAGCTACTTCACGTCATTATTGCCTTCCCTTCCCTGATGCACGCATTTGAGCCCGAATTAAATCATGTAGATGTTGGCAAAATATCAATCAATGTTGTGTTGTTTATCGCTATACCTGTAGCTAATTATCTTCTAATTAACTTTGATGAAGCGGAGAAAAGGAGCAATGAGAAAGAAGCAAAAGTTCATTGGCAATTTGTGGCCTACATTTTCCTAATATTCCTATTGCTGATTGCAAGGCAACCAAAGTTCTAACAGTAAAAGTGGTTTCACTAAATATTGACACCACTTTTGCATCAGTTTACCTTCGAAGGCTTCCAAACGCAAATCTTTGATAGAAACGTTTTTCGAATTCGAATCGTCGGATCCTCCTTGCTTTCATATATCCTGCCAAAAAAAAAAATCTTGAAGCGCAAACGATACAGGGCGCACCCGACGACGCGCCTGTGGTTGAATCTGATAAAAAAATAGTCGGTTCAACGGTTTCAAAAACAGGCATTTACTCAGGTGCTGCTGTTGAATAATTTTCGGCCTTAATTTGGGCTATAATTACGGAATGCCGTTTGTCTAAAACCAGTATCTGCTGAACAATATCCGGGCATTCGTTTGGATACTCTTTAACTAGCTTATTAGATAAAAAACCAGCTTCGAGCAGAACCGTTCTGAGTTCTTGCCGAAGCTGGTCCGTGTCTGTTGGAGCGGTGGGCTCTACTTTTTTTTTGAATTATCCGCGGCTTTGGAAGCGGTTGCCTTGGCTGGCTTTGGAGCGGTAGGTTTTGGGGTTGCAGCTTTGACAGTTTCCTTTACTTCACCGAGGGATTCCAAGGCTTTTTTTACTTTGGCCAGGGCTGCTTTGTTTTCGTCTGAAGGGATTCTTTTGAAAGCTCGTTCTGCCAGGAACAGATCGGCTTCTAGTTGTGCTAATGATGACATTGGATCTTAGGATTTGAGTAAAAAACTAGCTCACTGGCTGTGGCCAGTGAGCGGTTTCAGATCACTTCTTTTTTACTACCGGTGCTTCCGCTTCGGGTAGCACTGCTGGCTCGGCTTCGGCTACTGGTGACGCTGGTGCTGCTTCAACTTGTGAAACTCCGGCGATGCCTGCTTTGAAAAGCTTTTCGGCGACCAGGTCGCCGTCTACTTCTGCTAAATGGATGCGGTTGCCTCCAACGAGGTAATATTGATTGGCAGCTACTTCCTTATCTATTTTATACTTGGTTAATGGCATGATCTTATGAATTGTGAGATGAAATAATAAAATGGTACTAGAAATTCTTTCCTTCCTTGCCTACCGTGCCTACGCTACTAATTTGTTGTTGACCGTCAATGATTTAAACTAATTGGCCCGGCTGGAAACCGTAGGCAACTGGTAGAAATCGGTCGCATAGCGTAGGCAAGTAGTTTAGATGACTACCGGCAAGGCGTCGATTGGAATAACAATCGTCGTGTCGAGTGGGGCGGGTGGGGTCATAAAGCCGTCGTTTTTGGCGGTGAAGGTGATCTTTTGCGCGTCGGTTCCTTTGGCTCCTGAATCACCGGTCATTTCGAGTTCAAGCGGGTTGTCGACTGATCCTACCAGGTACATTTTGTTGTTGTTGCCCTTGGCGATGATCAGTAAAGGGCGGTTCAATAAACGTGTGGCCAGCTTCACGCTGTCTTCATCGATACCATTGACCTCGAAACTGATATTCTGCTCGAATGCCTGGCTGCCGATCTTCCCTTTGGATGAGAAACCCCACTTGGTGGTGTCGTAGGCTGCCTGGATTTCGATAAACTTCTTTGTAGTGGTCAGCGGGATCGTTGTTCCAGTGATTTTGCCGCTTGTTGCGAGCATGTCATAGGTTGGAAACTCAACGTCGTCGAAGTCTTCCACGACTGCGATGTACAAACGCTTATTACCTCCCGGTTTCGGTCCGCACTTACGGCGAAGACCTAATAATGGAAGACAGCTGGCTGTTATCGCGGCCGCTGGATCATTTGTGGTGGTGATTCCTATTGCGACCAGGCTCACAAGGAGGGTAACCGATAAAAGTTTGAGAATGCTATTCATTGGATTTGGTAAAAGTTAGGCCCGGCCGAAACCGGGCAATTGGTTAAATGGTGAAATGCTTGCTGACCGGTCTGATCTAAACCTTGTTGTTGCGGATAATGAATGGCCCGTGGGCGTAGTCGAATGCGCAACGCAAGAAAATGTTTACCTCCCATCCTTTAAGCTGTGGACTGATGCTCAACCTTGGCTTGATGGCTCCATCTGTCCCGAAGAAAAGGTTATTCGGAGGGGTCACGATAATGGTTTCTTTACCTGCCAGACCTGGATCAATTACAAACCTTTTGTTGTCGTGGTCGTCGGGTGTGGCGGTGGACTCGTTTGGTCCTACGTGATCCGGGAATAGCGCGCGGCGTCCCTGGTTGTACTTTTTGAACATGCTGCGTGAAAGGCGTATCTCGGTGCTTGTCTCGGCAAGACGTGGCAAGTTGTCGTCGAACTTCTCACATAGGGCCTGCACGTGGTTGTAGATCGCCTGGGTGTCGGCAAAGGCACCGGCAACAGTCAGCGTGTTGGCAGCTGGAATGTCACCGCCACCGGCAGCGCCAGCGATCAGTTTCAACAGCAAACCGTCGACTGCGTTGATAGATCCGATCTGGGCCGCATCCGCATCCCCTTTCCAGCTGGAATTTTCACGAAGGAAAAGCCCTTGTCCCTGGATGATCTCTTGTAAAAAGAAAGTCTCGAAGGGGTTGTCCAGCACATTCTGAACCGTTCCTAACCCTTTGACTTTACGAAGGTAACTTTTGACGATGGCCAGGATCTGGGAGCGTGGAATGAAGAAGTCGGCGTCGATCTCCTGCAACTTCCATTTGCGGGTTTTGAAGTCCGCTCCTTTTGCTGGCAAGAAATCATCACTTGCCACACGGAGGGTATCCATTACACGCATGGAGGTAATCACTTCTTCGTCCTCAGTGTAGCGAACATCGAAGTCGTTGGCTACCTGCTGGAAACCGTCCTGGATAATATCACTGATAATTTCCGGGTTGGCTTCCACGTGAGCGAGCAGCTCGGAGGGGATCTGGGTTATGTCCAGATTTTTAGTAGGCATAATTAAAAAATAAAATGGTGGATAATTGAAAGACTAAAACTTAGTGTGTGACCAAAGCGGGTTTTACTTTTTTACCATCGCCAGCGCTGCCGCCATCACACTACCCTCTTTGAACATGGAGGCCGGATCGTCAGTATTCTGGCTTTGGTCGCCGCCGGGCGTGGTGCCGTTCACTGCTCCTTTGTGTTCCTTAAACCAGTCGTCCAGGCGCTTGTTTTCCGCTGAAAGGCTGGTGATCTTGGTTTGCGCCTCGGTGAGCTTTGGTTCCAGATCTTTTACTTTGGCTTCGGCTGTGTCGGCGCGAAGGGTGGCGGCGTCATAGTCCGCTTTCAGCTTTGTATTGCCGTCGAGCTGGGCAGTGATCCGGTTGTTTGCTTCGAGTAGCTCGGCCTGGTAGGTTGCGAACTCCTCAGTGGAAAGCTTTTCTGTGATGGAGGTGGTGGACTTGGCGAATAGTTCGGCCAGAAAGTCTTTACCGGTTTTTAAAATCTGCGACATGGTTATTGTTGTTTGGATAATTGAATTGCTCTTTTGTTTGCCGCCTCTATGGATCCAGCACTATCGGCCAGGCCTAACGAGATAGCCAGCTTGGTGCCGAAAACCTGACCGGAAAAGGCCAGCTCTTCATTGGTGATCTTGCCAGCTCGGCCACGGCGCATAAAGCCGATGAACTCCTGGCGGGATTCGACCAGATTGGTGATCAGGGTGGCTCGGGTGGCTTCGTCCAGGCCTTCGATGGAGTTGGGTTTGTTTTTGTCTTCGGATCCGGGGGCGCGGATGATCTCGGGGACAAGGCCCTGCTGGGCATAGGCTTTGGATTCGTTCACATAGATGTAGAGTACACCGATGGAACCAACAACGGTAGCCGCCTGGGGTTCCAGCCAGATCTCGGTTGCCTGACTGGCCACAAACATCCCTGCCGAGCAGCACATGGCCGTGTGAACGATAACCACCTTTGAGCAGTCACGTACCGTTTGGGCCAGCATCCTGGTAGAATCAACTGTGCCGCCGGGCGTAAACATTTTGAGCACGATGGCCCTGACGTAAATGTTCTGGTCGCACCGCTTAATGATGCGGGCGTAGTCTTCATTGCCCCAACCCCAAAAACCAAAACGGCTCATGCCGCCTGCGATGGTGATGGTAGCTATGCCGGTTGCATCATCGAGCAGATAGTATTTGATGTACCAATCATAAAAGGAGTTTGGGTCGCCTGCGAGGTGCTGGTTTACGGGAAGATCTTTAAACGAGGCGAAGCCCATCGACCGCTGGGCAAAAGTGAAGAAAGGATTTTCGCCTTTTTGTGCATGAGAGAAGGCACCGGGAAGGAAAGACTCCTGGATATACCAGGCCCCTGAAAATGATTGTACCGTCATCGACGTGGATTAATTGACGGTACAATTTTCAGTATTTGAAAATCAAGGGAAAAGGACGAGAAAAACGGGTTTTAGCTGAAACTTTCACCAAATGCACTGCTGAACACCCTTTCAAGGGCGGGCATAGCGTCGGTGTGATAGGCTGGGTGTGTGGCTTCACAGCGAAGTGAAAAGGTGGCGCTTTTGTCTGCACTGATCATCGAACCGAACCCGAGCTCTGCTGGGATGGATGGACTACCCAGGATTCTAATCTTTCGCAGGTGATCTTCAAAAAAGGCAATCCACTTTGTATTTACATTGTCCATAATCCAGGTGTCGGTTTCGATCATCGATTGCGGAAGGGTGAACTGTATGGTCTGGGTAAGCTTTGGCCCGGCTTCTGTCCTGGTAAGCGATTCATTGAATAAACATTCTTTATTACGAAACATCATTTTATGCAATGTTGCGCCTGAAAAAAATGAAATCATGCGCGAGGGGACATGCAAGGAAGTGCTCGCGGCCAGGTAAACGGGGTCGGGGATCTGCTGTACCTGACCTGCATCGATCAGCCAAAGTTTTCTGATAAAGCCAGGGTTTGGCCCACAGGTTTTGCCAATGATTTGGAAGGGTAATTGATCGCTCATTCTGGGGACGCAAAACGCGGGGTTAAGTTTTTGAATAGTTTGTTTGTAGCCTTGTGCGGTCGTTTTCGCCTAAACGATTCGCCGCATTTGGTGCGGATTCTCCGCAATCGTTACACATTCGCCGCAATCGCTGCTGATTCGCCGCGAAATTTTTTTTGATAACGATCCATTTTTTCTTCCCAAAGGCGGATCATTCGCATCGCAGAATTGACGGAAAGGTCATCTTCGCTAATTCCGTACATATCAAGGAATTTCTCCACGCCCTGCTGGTAATTGCGGTTTTCGCGGTAGTGGGCGATGCCATATAAAATGATCGATTCACGAAACCAATCTTCCAGGATCAGCGATATTCGGCCCCGCTTTTCTTTGGAAATGTGCATCAGTTTCGAGTCGCAGTAGATCCGGACTTTGATGACGACACCTTCGGCTTTGTCGCTTGTGGTGGTGGTGAAATTCTTCTCGAAAAACCCTTCCAATAATCTGCCCAGCGGCTCGTCACGGCGGGGCAACAAGTACCCGTCGCGTTGATTGTAATACTTGGCTTCGATGAACTTTTTAACGTAGGATTTCACGGGTAGTGTTACTTCAATTTGACGGCTCATAGATTGTGTTTTGTTCTAATTAAATATACAAAATCCTGCCCTTATTATTTGCCTCCCATCAGGCTCACAGCTCCAATGAGACTATCCAAACGCCCGCTCTGATTGGAGTTGTTTACTGCATCCCTAACACTGTTAACCGCGTTCTCAAGGGCAGCAATCTGCCTGAGCGCTTCAATCTGTTTCTCGGAATTTGCCAAGACCGCTTTTTGGGTTTTGATGGACTCTTCACCTTGCCTTTCTGCTTTCTCGTGTGCGGCCTGAGCGCCTGCCGTGTCTCCTGTTGCCGATGGGTCATTGGCATCGACGCCGTCGTATCCGCTTGTGTCGGCTCCGTAATCTCCGGTGTCGCCTGTTGATGTAGCACCGGCGGCGGCAGCTGCTTCGTCCGCTTCTTTTTGCGCGTTGTAAGCATCGATATTCGCCTCATTGGCTGCCTGCTGGGCTTTGCGTTTTTTGGATCCAAAAAGCATCATGTTCTTTTCCCAGTAGGGTGTGGTGGGCACGTAATGGGAGTAACTCCCGTTATCACCGTTCATCATCGATCCGTTACGCATCATGGTACTTGCACCATTGAGTTTGAGTGGGCCGGGTTGGCGGTTGACCGACTGGTAAATGATCTGATCCAGTACTGGCTTGTGGTGCTTGGTGATCTCGTTGGACATGATGTAGGCTTCACCGTCTTCGGCTTCGCCTACCTCATTGCCAGTCCGCCGGTCGACAAAGGCGATACCGCCGTCGCCATATTTTGCGCCATGTTTACCGCCTTGGAGATACCCCGCATTTTGGAAATATCCCCCGTGACGAAACTGGGGTTCGGGCTGGCTTTTGATCTTGGCAATCTGCACACCAGTCACCACTGCGGCAACGGCTGCCAGTACGATGTTGAGCGGGAAAAAGTTGGCCAAAGCTTTCAATACCGCAAGGGCACCGGTGATCAAGGCGCTTGCGATATCGGCTTTTTGCTGGGCCTTCCAGGCTTTCTTTTTCTCTGCCACTTCGGTCGCGCGGGCCTTCCGGTTTTCGGCTGCGATGGTTGCTTCCAGGTCTTCCTTGAACTCGGCCTTGGTGGTCACTTCGTCTTCTGCGATCTGGATCTGCTTGTTCGAAGCGTTCTGAGCGTCCTTTAACACCTTGGCGTTGGTTTCGGTGGTAAAGTCTGTGAGCTCGTCGATCAGCTCGGTTTTTGACTGGGCTTCCTCGGTGGCCAGGCGTATTTTCTCAGCGCTTTCCTTTTTCGCCAGTGCTATTTTCTCTTCAATGGCCCGCTTTTCATCGTCTGTTTTGGCCAGGTTTGCCAGCTTTTGAAGTTCCATGATTTTGGATTCTTCGGCGGCTTTCATTTGTTGGAGCTGCTCGGAGTAATACTTTTTGAGCGCGTCCCGTTTTTGCTCCTCTGTGGTCGTTTCCGAGGTCAGGATCTGCTGTAATTCCGTTAACCGGTCGGTTTCCGCTGTTTTCAGCGATGTGACGTAATTGGAGCTGCTGGTGATCAGAGACTCTGTCACCGACATTTCATTTTGCAGCAGCGCCACCTTTTCATCACGTTCTTTTTGTGCCAAAGCGATGTGCTTTTCTGCTTTATTTTGTGCCAGATCGTTAAGGAAACTTACTGCCTGCTGGGCCATGTCTGCCCCCATTTGGTAAGATCCCATGTCGGCAGAAAGCTTCTTTTGCCAGGCTTCCTGATGGCCCTTGACCATTGTTTGCGCGGCATTCAGAAACCCGGAAA